>ENA-OSEO01000274-OSEO01000274.1-sediment-metagenome-genome-assembly--contig:-NODE-274-length-144283-cov-13.850277_pt1 | contig 144283 bp, 135 predicted proteins | sample MGYA00237883_ERZ534232 | MGnify/ENA metagenome assembly ERZ534232
AAAAACATCAAAATCGCCCCCGCCATCGGCGGGGCGTCGCCCCAAAAAAGAATTTCATTTTTTCTTTTCGCCCCATTTAATTTTTTGTTTTCAGAAGTGAGGGAAAAATCAGAATGTCAAAAGATTCAAAGACTTACAAAAATTTCGGGAAAAAAGTCTACATCCGAACTTTCGGCTGCCAGATGAACTTCCATGATTCTGAAAAGATGCTTGGTATTCTCGAGGAAGAAGGATATTCAGCTACGGAGAATCCAAGTAAGGCTGACCTTATTATATTTAATACGTGCAGTATCCGCCAGAAGGCTGAACAGAAATTTTATAGCGAACTTGGAAGAATGAGATTTTTAAAGGAAAAAAACCAATCTGTTAAAATAATCGTCGCCGGCTGTATAGCACAACATGAAGGCAAAAATATTTTACAAAAGGCGCCTTTTGTAGATTTTATCCTGGGGCCACAGAATATACATATTTTAAATGGCCTTCTTCATGATTGCAGTTCAAAAACCATTTTTTTAGAAGATAACCCCAGTTTATCCACTGTAGATTTCCCGGTAAAAAGAGAAAATCGAGTAAAAGCATGGGTAATGATCATGTACGGCTGTAATAATTTCTGTAGTTATTGCGTTGTTCCATACACGAGAGGGAGGGAGCGGTCAAGACCAAGTGAACATATTTATTCCGAGATAGTAAGACTTGCTGAAGAAGGCTATAAAGAAATAACCCTCCTTGGACAGAATGTGAACTCATATAAGAGTGATATTGATTTTCCTGAACTTTTACGAGGGATTGACAGAGTAGGGGGTATAGAAAGAATACGGTTTGTTACATCCCATCCAAAAGATTTTTCCGATGACCTTATAGATTCAATTGGGATGTTATCAAAAGTCTGTGAGCACATCCATCTCCCTCTTCAATCAGGTTCTGATAATATTTTAAAACTTATGAACAGAAGGTATACCTATGAGGAATACAGGAATAAAATACTGAAATTGCGCAGGAAGATAGCAAATATTGCAATAACAACAGATATCATTGCCGGCTTTCCAGGTGAGACTGAGAAAGACCATATGCTTACAATCAGGGCACTGCGCGAGTTAGAGTTTGACGGTATTTACGCCTTTAAATTTTCAGCCCGTAAGGGAACAAGGGCTTCCCGGATGGATGCCCATGTCTCTGAAGAAATAAAATCAAAACGCCTCAGAGAAATATTAGTCGTTCAGGATAAAATAACAACGCTGAAAAACAAATCGCTCGAAGGCACAATACAAGAAATTCTTGTGGAAAGCCCACATGAAACAGAAGATAAACAAATCACAGGGCGAACGAGAACAAATAAGATAGTGAACATCCCAAATGTTACTCTTGAAAAAGGAAGGCTGATCAACGTCGAGATAGTAAAAGGAATGCGGCACTCACTCGAAGGAAAAATCATCCATAATGAAAGTATCTGTTCTCACTCTCGGATGTAAAGTCAATCAGACCGAAAGCTACGATATAGAATCAAGCCTTGTCAGGAACGGTTCTACTCTCGTATCGTTACAAGAAAAACCAGATTATTGCATTATCAACTCTTGCACAGTAACAGCGAAGAGTGATTATCAGTCCAGACAGCTCATAAGAAGGGCACTGAGATCAGGAGCAAAAGTCATTGTAACAGGTTGTTATGCTCAACTGAGACCCCACGAAATAAAAAAGATCGACCCTCATATTTCCGTCGTTTGTAATGATAATAAATCAAATATAATCAATATGATACCTAATAATATTAAAAGCACTACATCATATTATTACAAGCGTTCAAGAGCCTTCCTTAAAGTTCAGGACGGCTGTAATTTCTCGTGTACTTACTGTGTCGTGCCTCTTGCCCGTGGCAGGTCAAGAAGTGTCATTATTTCAGACATCATTCATAAAGCAATTGAGCTGGAAAAAGCCGGTTATAATGAAATAGTTCTAACTGGTATCCATTTAGGTTTATACGGATATGACCTTATTCCTAAAACAAATTTATCCGAGCTGTTAAAAATTATTCTGAAAAAAACCAGTATTCCAAGAATTCGATTGAGTTCTTTAGAAGTAAATGAGATAAATGATGAGGTTATAGAAGTTATACAAGATAACAGGATCTGTCCACATCTTCATATACCACTTCAAAGCGGTGACGACCACATATTGCGTTTAATGAAAAGAAATTACGATGTTAAAAGGTTTCTAACAAAAATTGAGCATATTGCAGAAAAAATAAGAAACATTGCCATAGGAACTGATGTGATCGTTGGATTTCCCGGAGAGGGAGAGAAAGAGTTCTTGAATACAAAAAATACAATTAAATCAATCCCTCTTGCAAATATACACATATTTCCATTCTCGAAAAGGCAGAACACGGCAGCATCTAAAATGAAAAATGAGAACACGAGACATATAATGCATGATCGATATCTGCGTCTGAATGCCTTGTATATCAAGAAGAAGATCGAATACATGTCATCATATATCGATAAAACCGTTGATGTTATTATAGAAGAGAGAGAGGGAGATGATACAGTGGTCGGTACAACAAGTAATTACCTTAAGATAATCGTACCATCTCGATCATATATTAAAGGAAGCCTTATCAGAGTAAGGGTTGAGGGTATATGTAATAACAAATTAAGAGCATATCCTTTACAGATTGTATAACATCTTATATTTAAACATAAATTGACTTGCTCAATTCATAATCAGATACGATCAAGTCAATATTTATCAAATGTATACTTCGTATTACTACCTGGTTAGTAACATCTTATAAACAGGGCTTGTTCATTATTAATGTCTGATAAGATATATTATGTTAAATTATTGATAACACAAAACATTAACCAGAAAACTGCATTAATCGGAGGCGCAGCTTACTGAAAAATCTTTTGCAGCAGCTCCTTTGTTACAAACAGTGCCCGCCAATTGCTTTATGAATTGTTTTGCTGAAATCTTATTACGTACCCTTCCCTCATAGTGCGCTTTCTTTGTTTCATTGATTATAATGCCAATCCCTTTACCTGTAACCTTATCTGCGTAACGAATAATTTCCTTTGAGCTCATTATGCCTTCGTTCCATATTTTCAAGAACCGCTTATAGTCACTTAGACAGTCTAATCTGTTTTTAAGTATTAAAAGATCCATTGATGCGTCTTCAGCTTTCAAATAGATATCGAAGGCTTTGCCTTTTATTATTCTTTCATCTATAAAGCGCAGAATAAGATTTACGCGTCTTTCTATTCTATTGCTGAACTTCAGTCTATAACAAACTTGTTCTTCTTTACTATGGTTCTTTATGAGCAAAGCTAAGCAGAGTAATCCTTTATACGTCAGGTTTTGTGAGATTATCTCTTTAAGTTTAACTTTAAAAATTCGTGGAAGTTTATTGAAGGTATTATTTTCAAATAAAGAAATTTGTTTAATATTACGCTCTAATTGTTCAGAAGTAATAAATAAAATGTTTCCCATGAGACCGTCATGAAGAGCCATTTTCAGGTACCGTGATGACTGATTCAGGTTTAACAATTGAAAAAGTTCTAAAGTTATTCTTTCAGAAGCTGTTTTTTTAATATTATTATTCAATAATTTAATCAATTGCCGGGTACCTTTTTCAATGTATCCTTCAAATTCAGCAGCAAATCTGTATGCTCTTATCATTCTGAGAGGATCATGAATAAAATTTTCGTTTCTTATGGTACGCACGATTTTTTTTTGTATGTCATCGATACCATGGAAAAGGTCTATAATGCCCTCATGTGGAGACCATGCGATCGCATTGAATGTAAAATCCCTACGTGAAAGATCTTCCTTGAGTATCCCTGTAAGTCCCGAAAAATCAAATGTGAGACCGTTTTTCATGGCAAGTCTTGTCGTTCCACCCTTCTTGAATCTGATAATTGTCCCTCCGATACGATCCTTTATCTCTTCTATGAGTGGTTCGATTTCCCCCCTTACAATGTAATCTCTGTCAGGAGAATGATAGTCTCTAATCAGGTCTCGAATATACCCGCCGACTAAATAAACATTCCTTCGTCTCCCCTTCTTGAATATTATTGAATTATATCTGTCGGAGAGAATTATCTTTTTAAGTTTTGTTTCTGATATCATGCTTTTACATTTTTTTAAATAATAACTGGTCAGCAATCCACGATGAATTATAAGCCCTTAAGATTCCTCTCAGCCTTCGGCGGATCAAAATGACAAGTAAAAGGTTCGCATTGTCATCCCGAAAGAACATAAGCGACTGAGGAATCTTGCCTCTTTTTCATCGTGAATTGATGAAACTGATAACCTTCCTTGACTTTTAAACGCATGCTGATTTATAAAATGTGTAGTGCGGGCGTAACTCAGCGGTAGAGTGTTAGCTTCCCAAGCTGAAGGTCGCGGGTTCGAATCCCGTCGCCCGCTCCATGACTACCTTTATAAATCCAATTATTATTATCGTAAGAGCACCCTTTTACTGCCCCTGGACATAATCAGGCATCAGTAGTATCATTACTGCATTATGTTCTTATTCTCATACAGCTGAATACCTGTGTATATATTGATACATACTATAATAAAAATTATTATTTCAATATGAAATATATCGTACATTATTATTTTAGAATAATTACCATCTGTAATATTTATTGAAATAAATATTAAGTACCCTTGATGCCTTTCTTTATAATCAATCATTTCAAGACTACCGATGAGTCGAGAATGCTCAGGCTCATTTTTTCATTTATTCTTTAATTCCTCCAGAAGAAATTCTGAGACTTCCTCAAGAGAATTGAAAAGGGGATGAACTGTTTGACTATTCCATGGATACTTCAGACCTGTACAGATAAGCCCTTTTTGTTTGGCCTCATCGAGGAGATGAGGACTGTCATCAACGATTGCATTACATGAATCGAAAAGTATTGCTTTGTTATAACTTAAGTGAAGGTCACTATAAGGCAGATTATGCTTTTTTAGAAACGTTTCAGTAACAGCTCTCGAGTTTTCGTGACGATGAGATGCTATAACAACATCATATCCATTCATGAAAAGTCTATCGAGAAACAGTTTGGCAGAGGGAAATGGAGAGAAGATATCTTGTATTTTATGAATATCATTGACAATGCGATACAGATCCTCTTCTGTTATATAGTCCTTGTAAAAGTGCCATTGCCACTCGTTCATTGGCGGAATTTCGGGGATAGTTTCCTTAAGTCTATCGTGAAATACCGTTGCAAAGTCCCAGAGCGTATTGTCAATGTCTACGATGATTCTCTGCATCTTTTGGCAATTGGTATTTTCTTGAGTTGGTCTGGATGAATTATACCATTTTCACCGATGAACTTGTTTTCAACTGAATAATATTTAAGTAAATAATATTTGACATTTGTTTATATTGGAGCTAATCTATTTTTTAAAAATGAGTTTTTCTGAGACAGGGGGATATACATGGAAGAAGAAGTAAAAAAACCCATGGGGTGGAAAGAATTATATCTCAAGGAAGATTGGTGGGCGATATATCTCGGCATCGGAATAATCATAGCTGCAATTGCTGCATTCTACTCAGAAAATACCATTATCAAATCTCTTAGTGTTCTTCCACCTACGTGGACTGACTTTGGAAAGCTTATTGAACATTTTTCTTCAAATTTCGGATGGTATGGAATACAATTTACCATCTGGCTGATAATTTTCAGTATCAGTACAAGAATTTTAGGATTCAAACAATTCGAGTATCTCCCTTCTTTTGTATTTCTTTATATGTTATCCATCGTTACCTTTATAATTGGCGCCTACAAACCATTAAAACACTATGGATTTGAAGCCCCGCTTGTCGCTCTCTTGCTTGGTCTTTTCATTTCTAACATTTTCCGGTTGCCTAAATGGATGGACGCAGGATTTCGTGTTGAATATTATATCAAGACAGGTATTGTTCTCCTTGGTGCTACCCTTCCCTTTACGCTTATCATCTGGGCAGGTCCGATAGCTTTTTTACAAGCTACTATCATATCGGTTTCTACATGTCTTACGATATTCTTTGTAGCAACCAGGGTCTTCGGACTTGACAGGAGATTTGGCGCTGTCCTCGGTGCTGGCGGTGCTATCTGCGGTGTCTCTGCAGCAATTGCCATTGCTGGTGCTGTTAAGGCAAAAAAGGAACATGTTTCCGTCACGATTGCACTTGTTACCGTATGGGCCATTATCATGATTTTCTTTATACCGTTTGCTTCTAAACTATTACATTTGCATCCTGCCCCTGTCGGTGCCTGGGTCGGATCATCTGAATTCGCTGATGCAGCCGGCTTTGCTGCTGCAGTTGCTTATGGCAGCATGGTTGGAAATGAAGAACCAGCTATCAGGGCATTTACCCTCATGAAGGTTATTGGAAGAGATATATGGCTTGGTATCTGGTCTTTTATATTTGCCCTCATTGCATGTATGTGGTGGGAGAAAGATGCAAGCGGCGCGAAGCCAAAACCGGTAGAGATCTGGTGGAGGTTTCCTAAATTTGTTCTTGGCTTCCTCGTTGCATCGGTGATCATCACTGTTATTGCATCAGGATATTCTCTTCAGGATTATGATAAGATCGTCAAACCGGAACTTATTAAACCTATAAAGAATCTCCGATCGTGGACTTTTATCTTCTGTTTCTTAAGTATCGGCCTCACTACAAGATTCAGGGAACTATCCGCTGCCGGGAAGAAACCATTCTGGGCATTCACCACAGGTGTCGTCGTCAATGCTACATTAGGATTTATTCTCTCTGTCCTCATATTAGGAAATTACTGGATAGAAAAAACCGCTGGAGGATTTTAAGGAGGGACCATGTTGCCTACGTGCAGGGACTGCAAATATTTCAACAACGACCCGGCGTGGCTTGAAAAGGAATTCCCTTGTATGAATGCCTTGAGCTCTGCATACGGGTCAGCGCGTGGAGAGGCAGGGGTATGCAGCAGATTGGATATCTACCTTGCTCCGGTAAAAAAATGTGGGTTTTTCGAGCACAGACATGCGGGTTTACTTACTGTCTCGTAACCCTCCATACATAATAAATCCTCTGCGCTACAGTAATACAGGTAAGAACGAGCATAACCCACATCACCTGCAAAAGCCATCCTGTTATCGCACCGAATGCCAGAAGGACAATCCGTTCAGGCCTTTCCATGAGACCTGTATGACATGTTTCTCCGAGACCTTCTGCCCGTGCCCTTATATAACTGATCAAAAACGCACCAACGAGCGTTACGAGGCAAACCACTGCACCAGTATCATTGCCGCTGTTAGCAAAATGCCATGCGACGGCAAGAAAGAGCACTGCATCTGAAAACCTGTCAAGGACAGAATCAAGAAATGCTCCGAATTTTGAGGTCTTACCGGATGTTCTCGCAACAATACCGTCAAGCATATCGAATACTCCTCCAAACAAAATGAGTATGCCGCCGAATCTTAAGTAATGCGGAATAACCAGGGCTGCAATGACTGTTATGATAAATCCGATAACGGTAAGGGCATTTGGACTGACAGGAATGCGTTGTGCTATCGAGCTGAGAGGTCTGTCAAGAAAGTGACCAAATTTTTCACCAAGCATTTACCTCTCGATTTTCCCTTTTATGAAGGCTTCAACCATGTCTCTTGCTACATCATCAGAAAATTGTTTTAAGGGGTGTTTCATAAAATAAGCGGATGGCGATATGAGTACTCCCCCTACCCCTCTGTCACGTGCAATTTTACAGCATCGTATCGCGTCGATGACAACACCAGCGCTGTTCGGAGAATCTTCCACAGAGAGACGGAGTTCAAGATGTATTTTGATATTTCCGAACCCTCTTCCTTCAATTCTGAGAAAGCATATCTTGTTATCATGAAGCCATGGTATATAGTCGGAAGGGCCTATGTGAATATTTTCATTATTGAGACGATTTTGAAGTTGCGATTGTACAGCTTCTGTCTTTGATATTTTCTTTGAATTCAGCCTCTTACGATTCAGCATGTTTAGAAAATCAGTATTACCACCGACATTCAACTGGTATGTACTATCAAGCTTAACCCCTCTGTCAGAGAATAGCTTTACAAGCCGCCTATGGATAATGGTAGCACCAATCTGACTTTTAATATCATCGCCAATTATAGGTATCCTTTTCTCTTCAAAACGCTGAGCCCATTTTTTATTGGAAGCGATAAAGACAGGGATACAGTTAATGAAACTAACCCCGCTTTTCAGACATGCCTCCGCATAGAATGCTGTTGCCCTTTCAGAGCCAACAGGCAAGTAACTCAGCAGGATATCCGTTCCCGTCTGTTTTAGAATTTTTATGATATTACATGGCTTTTTTCTAGAAACGACAAACCTCCTGTTTTCAGGATAATCATTCATATGCTGTGCAGCTCCATCGAGGACATTCCCCATCATGACCTTTACAGGAATGTTAGGGATATTGCGGTTAAATACCTTTGTGCAATTCGGGGGCGCAAACATTGCTTTTTTTAGAGGCTTACCTACTTTCCTCTCGTCAATATCAAAAGCAGCTACAAATTTTATATGAGCAGGCTTATAACCACCCAGGTTATAATGCATGAGACCAAGAGAGGCATTTGGATTCCTTTCACCTAATGCCTTATAATATTCTACGCCCTGAATCAGTGCACTTGCACAGTTTCCTAATCCTACAACCGCAACTCTTATTTCATCCATCGAACTCACCTGATTTTCTTCTGAATCCTGTTATGCAGGAGAAGGATGAGATCCTCTAATTTTATATTGAATTCCTTTAAAAGATTGTCGACAGACTCCTCGCAAGAGTTTAAAAATCTCTTCCATATCCTGTGGACAGTATCTTTATCGAGGTCAGCTGCTATGGCAACCTCCCGGAAACTCATTCCTTCCAGGAGATAGGATATGACCTCTTTTATCTTCGAGTCTTTTGTGTGTAATCCAAAGAAAAACGTACTGTGTCTTTCAGAAAATCGTGCGTTACACGTCTTGCATTTCAAGAGTTTTCTATGATCCTTTCCGTAAGTATCAAGGAGGACTATATTGCCGAGTCCCTTTTTCCCGTGATTGCCACACGATTCGTTAGGACAGTAAAAATCCGATAACTTTAATGAAAACTCCATGTAACTTTATATAACAAAGTTAACATAAAGTCAAGGGGAAATTATCAATGAAATGGGGACAATAAAATAATAAATATAAATTAATCGAATAGTTTTCTTCTATGGAGATTACAATTATTCCTTGACTCAAAGAAAGAAGCTGTGTGTTGAAATTCTTGCTCATCAAAGTATAAAAAGCTTATATATAATTTATAAAAAGTATAAAATCATTAATTTTCGATACACCCTTATCTTGCCACTTCATATCAAGAAATGATACCTAATATTATTATCCGATTTTTATTCCCAGCTTCTTATAAAGTAGCTGGAAATCTATATTTTCACTAACGAGATTGATTCCGCGATCGACCTTGGCCTTGTCACGCAATCGCAGCCGGACAGAGAGTTTCTCCAGTTTCTTTGCAACTGTATACGTATCATCTCTTACTACAAGGATAGGAATATCCTTTTCTTCTGCCCGCGCTACGATTATCTCACTTGGGTAGAGTTCACCGGTCAGGATAAGACACTCAGTGCCTGATTCTATGGCTGACAGGTGTATATCAGACCGGTCACCACCTGCAATAACCGCATTATTCTTTGTTTTCTTAAAATATTCAATAGCCTTGTCTACCTGCATTGCTCCTATTAAAAAATGTTCCACGAGTTTGTTCAGGCTATTGTGTCCGCAGAGAATTTTCCCGCCGAGCATATCATTTAATTCTTCCACCGTAATCGAACCGACAACGGAGTCGTGCGGGAGTATTCCAAGAATATCTATATTTTTCCTTTTCAGAAATGGAACTATGTAGTCTGTGACACCCTGCATGAATTCTGGAGTTACTTTATTGAGAATAACACCGATAAATTTATCCTTCAGATCCTTTTTTGCCTGTAGTATATAATCAACAATCCACTCGCCCTCATACTTTACGACGATCACAACCTTTGATTTCAGTCTATTGATAACCTTCAGGCCTTCTAAACCAATAACGCTCCCTGTATAGATACTCCCGTACCCGCCCACTATCATGATATCCTTGTTTTCTGAGAGTCTCTGAAAAGCTCGTGCTATTTTTCCCATAAGGCCTTTGATATCTTTCAGGTATCCTTTTGTTAAGAGATCGGGAGTCAAAACAACGGGACATATCTCGCCAATCAAATCGCTGAGTTCAAGCGCCCTGTAGATGCGCCAGGCATCGTGATCTGTGAGGGTATCATTGACTTTAATGGGAAGGATTCCGACAGGTTTGATATAGCCTACCCTGAAACCATCTTTCTTCAATTTATTTCCTAAACCCATTGAAACGAGACTCTTTCCGGAATATCCGGACGTGGATCCTACGTATAGAGAAATCATTCTAATTACCTCCTATGGTGAAACGTGCATCGATAGCGACAACCCCTTCTCCCCTCTTTTTGACGATGAGGGGATTGATATCGGATTCAATAATCTGGGGAAAATCTGAGGCGAGTTGTGACAAGAGTAATAAAGATTTCTCAATGGCCTCAATGTCTGCCTCAGGCTCTCCCCTCACACCCCGGAGAAGAGGAAAGGTTTTGGTTTCCCTGATCATCTCGTGTGCATCTTCAGAGCTTAAGGGAGTTACCCTGAAGGATATGTCTTTTAAGACCTCAACGTAAATTCCGCCGAGTCCGAACATGACCATGTGCCCGAATTGGACGTCTTTTGTTATACCGACTATAACCTCTTTCCCGCTCCGTATCATTTCCTGAATGATGACCCCGTATATGTGAGCTGTCGGCATGATATGTTTTACGTGGGTCGTTATATCAAAAAAGGCATTTTCAACTTCCTTCTTATTATTGAGACCGGTTCTGACTCCTCCTATGTCACTCTTGTGGACGATTTGCGGTGATACAATTTTCATAACAACAGGATATCCTATTCCTTTTGCTGCAGCAACAGCCTCCTCGGAAGTCCGTGCAAAGAGACCTTTTGGTTGCTTGAATCCGTATGCATGTAAGACGTCATGGATTTCAGCATCGGTCAAACGATCACGGTTTGTTTTTTTAACATCATCAAAAATATTGATAACGCGGTTCTTTAAACCCTCGAAATAGGTATATTTTTTTTCAGGTCTCTTAATCCATACATGATACCGGTACATTGCATGTAATGACTGAACCGCCTCTTCCGGATAACTATAATTTGGAATATTATTGCGCATAAGAATCTTTGCTCCGGATTCAACCCTCTGTTTGCCCATAAATGAACTCAGCATTGGCTTGTCGAAAGAATGAGCAATCCTTGCTAAAGCCTCTGCTGTTTCATCGACATTGACGACAGCAGTCGGTGTTAGAAGTACGATTGTACCCTGTACCTTACTGTCTTTCAGTATTGTCTGGAGAGCCTTTTCATATCTCCCTGCATCAGCATCTCCCAGAATATCAATCGGATTATAAAACGATGCAACGGATGGTAAGAAACCTCTCAACTCATCTACTGTTTCCTTATGCAACGGGACAAGCTGTAGATCGGATTTGTCACATGCATCCGCCGCTAGAATCCCCGGGCCTCCCGAATTCGTAATAATTGCCGTGTTTGGCCCTTTCGGGAGGGGTTGATTGGCAAAGGCGAGAGCATAATTAAAGAGGTCACCGATTGAATGTGCCTGAATCACGCCACTCTGTTGAAATGCCGCGCGAAAGGCTGCCTCACGTCCTGCAAGTGCACCTGTATGTGATGAAGCTGCTTTAGCCCCCGAACTCGTCGTGCCGGATTTCAAAACAATAATGGGCTTCTTTTTTGAGACCTCAGCGGCGACCTCCATAAATCTTCTTCCGTCATTTACACCCTCGATATATCCCAGGATTACCTTTGTGTCCGGATCTTCGGCAAGGGCAAGTATGATATCAGTATCCGAGATATCAGCCTTGTTGCCCATGCTGATAAATTTTGAGAACCCTATGTCTTCAGGTAAAGCACGGTCAAGCACTGCCAGGCAGAGGGCACCAGATTGAGAAAAGAAACCAATCCCGCCTTTTTTGGGCATACCAGCTGCGAAAGAGGCATTAACCATTGCATGCGTATCAATAATACCAAGACAATTGGGGCCAATAAACCTGACACCATATTCTCTGGCTTTTACAACTAAATCATGTTCCAGTCTTGCACCCTCGACTCCGCTCTCTTTAAACCCGGCTGTAATGATAATTGCGGCCTTAATCTTTTTCATTCCGCATTGCTCAATGATATCAAGCACGTTCTTTGGCGGGATCACTATTATTGCCAAATCGATTATATGAGGCACATCGAGAACGGAAGGATAAGACGTAAGACCCATGATCTCAGTCGAACTGGGATTAATCGGATACACGTTGCCTTTATAGCCATAGTGCACGAGGTTCTTGAGTATGTCATGCCCGACTTTCCCCGGACTGCGGGAAGCACCGATGACAGCTATTGATTGCGGATGAAAGAATTCATCAAGCATTATGAAAAATATTATCTAAAGTAACCTGTCATTTTCAAGGATAATTATGTGTCTGTGTATAAAGTAGCGTTTGTTCACTGTCATTCCCTGACTTGGAGGCTGGTATTTTCAATCCCAAGCTCTTTCGGGACTGGATTCCTCACAATGACATCGTTATTGTTCGTCATTGCGATCCTGACATAAGTCGGGAGAAGCAATCTTTTTTTTGCAGCGTTTTCATCAGCACTGATGGGATAACGATTGTATGAATGACTCAGATTTTAATGGTTTTGACAACATGTATTGAATATGCCTATTGATTATAACCGAGAGTTCTGAAAGGAGCTGTTCAGAAGGCTTCAGTCGCTGTAACTTTTGGGGTTCCCACGTGAGCAAGTCTGTATAAAATCTTATAACAGGAGGAGAGAGCCTGAGTGGTTTTTCAATGTTTTTGCTACAGGAATCGCACATGATAGATCCAGATGATACATAGAATAAATAACCGTTATTGCCACATCTCCCGCACGCATCAAGCTTCGGTGAATAGCCCAGGTATTTGAGGAATTTTACTTTATAATGGGTTATCAGTAAATCATCATGAAAGGATCTCTCTCTCCCTTCCTTTTTTACAGACGTTGCGTCTGTGCTCTGACGTGCGGAAGTAAGAAAAAGATTTTTTTCGAGCATCTGTAATGTCTGCACGATCAGGGAGTAAACTTTCTTGTTCATATCCCTTTCCGGTACAAAATGCAACGTGACTTCAACAATCTCCGAAACCTTGAGAAAGCAGGGCAAGGTGTCTCTTATCCTGTGGAAGGAATGGACGATGTCTGATTGTGTCAGTTTCGGCAGATTGGTATCATCCTTTCCCCAGAATGATATCTTTGCGTGTGTCAGTGGTTCCAGGCTGCTGCCAAATCTGCTTCTGATTTTACGCGGGCTTTTTGCAAAGAGCTTAAGAAGTCCGAAGTCCGGAGTGAGATAGGTGACGATAAGGTCTGCTTCACCAAAGGGTACGGTTTTTAATACAACACCTTCTGTCCTTTTCAGCATTACATAATATTCCCGAAGTCTTCGGGCCTCAGATTCTTAAGCCATTCCTCAAGTTCGTCCGTACTCTTCTGCCCGATGACCTGCTCGTCCACAAATATGGGAGCATTGGTTCGCAAAGCGACTGCTACTGCATCACTGGGCCTTGAATCAATGAGTGTCTCCTTCTTGCCATCAGTAAGACAGACGAGGGCATAGTAGGTGTTATCCAGAATTTCTGTCACGGTTATCCTCGTGATTCTCACCTTAAGGCTGTCAGTAATATTTTTTATAAGATCATGCGTGAGCGGTCTTGGCGTCTCAACCTTTCCGAGTGCCAGCGCTATTGAATCAGCCTCTGGTTTGCCGATCCAAATCGGCAGCGTAGCCTTGCCGTCGATTTCCTTTAAGAGCAGTATATACATATTACTGCGGGGATCAAAAAGGAGACCTTCAACTTTCATTTGTATCAACATGAATATCCAAGCTCCTTTAGTATTCTTTTGTCATTTCTCCAGTTTCTTTTGACCTTTACCCAGAGACCAAGAAAGATTTTTGTGTTGAGAAGTTTTTCAATATCAGACCTTGCACGACTACCAATAGATTTTAACATGATACCGTTCTTCCCTATTATAATACCTTTTTGACCTGCTCTTTCAACATAAATATTGCAGACTATTGATACAAGTCCGTCTTCCCTCTCATTCCACTGGGAAACTTCAACAGCGATTGAGTGAGGTATTTCCTCTTCCGTCAAATCCATGATTTTCTCTCTTATTATTTCAGAAACCATAAATCGTTCAAGCTGGTCGGTCACGAGATCCTCCAGATAATACCGCGGGCCTTCCGGCAAATATTCACAAATTTTATGGAGAAGAATGTCAACGCCATTCTGCTGTAATGCCGACAGAGGAATAATTTCTTCGAAAAGACCGTAATCGTTGTATATATTAATGACCGGAAGAATATCCGATTTCTTCACGGTGTCTATTTTATTTATGAGAAGGAAAATAGGAGTTGTAACATGCTTGAGCATATCAACAACTGCACGATCTCCCCTTTTCGGTTCATGAGGCCCAACCATGAATAAAATAACATCAACATCATCCAAAGCACGGAGAGCACTTTTGACCATTGTTTCACCAAGCATATGTTTTGGCCTGTGAATGCCCGGAGTATCTATGAAAATAATCTGTGCATGAGCTTGTGTCTTGATACCGATAATCCTGTTTCTCGTTGTCTGGGGTTTCGGTGTGACAATTGCAATTTTTTCTCCGAGAATAGTATTCAGTAGGGTGGATTTGCCCACATTGGGACACCCTATGATTGATACATAGCCGGAACGGAAATTTCTTGTCTTATCATCTATCAACGATTACCCGTTATGATGAGAGCTTTCGTAGTGCCTCCTTCATTCTGCTGACACCCTTTTTTATCTCATCAATAGACGTGGCATAGGAAAGCCTTATGTGATTGTCATCGCCAAATGCATTTCCGTGAACTAACGCAACCTTTGCAGATTCAAGGAGGTACAGTACAAGGTCTGATGATGAAGAAATGCTCCCGTAATTTTTAGAGGTTCCATATAGTTTCGAGGTATTTGGAAAGGCATAAAATGCGCCCGTTGGTGAGATACAGCTTATTCCCGGAATCGCATTAAGTTCAGATATAAGGAACCGTCTCCTCATGTCGAATTCAGCAGTCATGATATGAATAAAGTCCTGAGGGCCTCTCAATGCCTCGACGGCTGCCTTTTGTGAAATTGACGTTGGATTGGATGTTGACTGGCTTTGTATGTTTGTCATTGTATGAATGATTTCTTTCGGACCGGCAGCATAGCCGATTCTCCATCCAGTCATGGCATATGATTTGGAAAGTCCATTCACCACAATCGTCCTGTTTTTTATGTCAGTCCCGAGAGAAGCAATGCTTGTATGGACAACGCCTTCATAGAGAAGTTTTTCATAGATCTCATCAGATATAACATAAAGATTATATTCGAGTGCTACCTCTGCAATCTGTTCCAAATTCTTTTTCGTATAAGTACGCCCTGTCGGATTGGAAGGCGAGTTAAGGATCAATGCCTTGGATTTTTTTGTTATATGTGACCTGACCGCTTCCGGCCTTACCATAAATGAATCATCCTCGTATGTTTTGACAAAAACAGGCACTGCATCGTTCAGTAAAACCTGTTCAGGATAGGTGAGCCAGTACGGTGATGGGATCAGGATCTCGTCACCGGGTGAGAACAATGCCTGTGCAATGTTATAGAGGCTATGTTTTGCACCGCATGAAACAATGATTTCTTCACGTGCATAATCGAGCCCATTATCGCTGTTGAATTTATCGATGATCGCGTCCTTGAGTGGATCAATGCCTCCGACCGGCGTATATTTCGTAAAGCCGTCCTTGATTGCCTTGATCGCTGCTTCTTTGATATGATCAGGGGTATCGAAGTCCGGCTCCCCGACTCCGAAATTGACAACATCGATGCCTTCTGCCTTCATTGCTTTTGCACGTGAGTCTATTGCGAGCGTCTGTGATGGCTTACTATGTTGCGCCCTGACAGAAAGCATTATCTGAAACCTCCTCGATGGGAATTATTCTCAAGTGATTTTAACATAACATGCCTGATAAAAGTATTTCTGAACCTTACTGTTTTTCGTTATACTTGTAGGTACAGTGCTTGTATTATAAATCAGTAACAACGTTTCCGGAGGTTACTTATCATGGAAGGAAAAAAGTTCTATCCAACGAAGCGATACATTGAATACCAAAAAAATGCTACTGCAAACTACGAAAGCTTCTGGGAAAAAGAGGCGGAAAGGATTCCCTGGTATAAACGGTGGGACAAAGTCCTTACCTGGGAAGAACCGTTTGCTCAATGGTTTGTGGGTGGCATGCTGAACGCCTCATATGGATGTGTCGATATCCATCTGGATACATGGCGTAAAAACAAGGTCGCAATTTATTGGGAAGACGAGCAGGGGAATTCAAAATCATTCAGTTATGCTCAGCTCCATAGATCGGTCAATAAATTTGCATCCGTTTTAAAAAACATTGGTGTCGAAAAGGGGGATATCGTCGTCTTATACCTTCCGATGATACCTGAACTGGTCTTTTCAATGCTCGCGACAGTCAGGATAGGTGCGGTACACACTGTTGTTTTTTCAGGTTTCAGCAGTCAGGCATTAGCAGATAGAATCAATGATACAGGTGCACGGGTCTTAATAACAGCAGATTTCGGAACGAGGAGAGGGAAATTATTCCCGTTAAAAAATATTGTTGATGACGCATTAAAAATCTCTTCGAATATCGAAAAAGTTATTTTGGTTAAACGATTCGATGAACCTGTTCATATCGAAAAAGGACGTGATTTCCTCTATCATGAATTGTTGGAACACGCCGGGCAGTATGTCGACCCCGAACCAGTTGAATCAACCCATCCGCTTTATATACTGTACACGTCAGGCACTACGGGAAAGCCAAAAGGCATTGTTCATTCAACAGGTGGGTATTTAGTCTATAATTACGCGACATATAAATGGGTCTTTGATATATCTGATGAATCTGTCTATTGGTGTACTGCCGACGTCGGCTGGGTAACAGGACACTCGGCAGTAGTCTATGCCCCTCTCCTTCATGGTGCGACAATCGTCATTTACGAAGGTTCTCCGGATTACCCTCGTCTGGACAGGTGGTGGGAAATAATCGAAAAGTATGTTGTGACTATTTTCTATACCTCACCTACGGCTCTCAGGATGTTTATTCGATTCGGAGAAGAGTGGATCAGGAAGCATGACTTGAGCAGTCTTAAAATCTTAGGAAGTGTTGGTGAACCTATTAACCCGGAAGTTTGGGAGTGGTATTACAAGCATATAGGGCAAGAGAGATGTCCCATTGTTGATACGTGGTGGCAGACTGAGACCGGTGGATTTATGATATCCCCTGCACCAGGGATAGAGCTCGTACCGCTTAAACCAGGCTCAGCTACGCTCCCACTCCCTGGAATTGACGCTGATGTGGTAGATGATAAAGGAAATCCGGTAGCTCCTGGAACAAAGGGATTTTTAGTCATAAGAAAGCCATGGCCCGGCATGATGATGGGGATTTATAAAGACCCGGAACGCTATAAGGAAACATATTGGTCGAAATTCAAAGGCATGTATTATTCTGCTGACTATGCAATAAAAGATGACGAAGGCTATTTTTGGCTTTTGGGGAGAGCGGATGAGATATTAAAGGTCGCCGGACACAGGATAGGAACAGCTGAACTTGAAAGCTCGGTTGTTTCAACGCCTTTTGCAGCAGAAGCTGCTGTTGTTGGTATGGAGGATCAGATCAAGGGAGAGGTCATCGTCCTCTTCGTGATATTAAAAGAGGGAAATAAACCAGGCGATGAGCTCAGGAAAAAAATCATTGAAAACATCCGTTCGCAGATAGGTCCTTTCGCAACTCCAAAAGAGATATATTTTGTTGAAAAACTGCCGAAGACGCGCTCCGGAAAAATCATGAGAAGGATTCTGAAGGCCATCGTGCAAAACAAACCGATAGGAGACATCACGACATTGGAAGATGAGGCCTCTGTCAGTGAAATTAAGGCATCATATGAAGAATTCCGGGAAATAATGAGGAAATCTGCACAGGAGCATGCCAGATGAGAGCGGGTAGTATTTTCATTGTCAATAGTTCATTATTATACTAAATTATACTAAAATCATGTAGGACATGAAGAAGGACACCTATAAGACGAAAGATCAGCTTATTCAAGAACTTACACAACTGCGCAAAGAACTATCAGGTCTCAGAATCTCTAAAAGAAAATTAAAGACAAATCAAAGGAAATTTCAGAAACAACTTATTGAATATGAAAAATTATCTGCCCTTGGAAGACTGACAGCAAATGTTGCACATGAAATCAGGAATCCGATTACTGTCATCGGCGGCTTTTCAAATAAAATTAAAGAGAGCGCTTCATTTGGAGCGAATGAGCGTGAACTTATCGAAATCATTTCCCTGGAAGCGAAACGTCTTGAGGACATTCTCAGAGAAGTTCTCATTTTTTCCAATAAACCTTTTTTCAGAAAAGAGAAATGCGACATCAATAAGATTATTCTTGAATCGGTGGATTTTTATAAGGATATCTTTAAGAAGGGATACATAACGGTCAAAACAGACTTATGTGATGCAGCTCATATCTATATAGATATGAGGCAAGTTAAAGAAGGGATTGATAACCTTATCGCTAATGCTGTAGACGCAATGCCTGATGGAGGAACATTAACGATTACTACCCAGAAGAAGGTCGTAAAGGGAAAAAACTATGTAACCGTTAAAATAACCGATGCGGGCGTTGGCATTTCCGAGGAAAATATACTCATGATCTTCGAACCTTTTTTTACGACAAAAGTAACGAAAAAAGAAACAGGACTCGGCCTTTCAATCACGAAAAAGATTGTCGAAGGGCACGGCGGTTTTGTGAAAGTCGACAGTAAAGTCGGGAAAGGGTCTACTTTTACCCTCTATTTCCCGTATAGGGCCCAAATATAACTATTTTTACAATCCGCGTGTGTGACAGGGGATGAGAGAATGGATAGTGCATTTACACAAATGCAGGAGCACTCACCGAGTATAAAATTCCGCGGGAGTTACTGAACATACAGGCTATACAAGCCCAACCACATAAGGCATCCTGAAAATGAAAGGATTTTTTCGAAGAAGCTCAATCTGTCAGTTTTTAACAACGCATAGATGCTCAAAGGAGAGGTAAAAAAGCAGGCAGTTATATAAACCCATTTTGGTAAGACTTTCTTTTTCGGAGGATCGAGAACAATTGCACAGAAAGGACATTCCACCTCGCCGTCTAAACGATGCCCGCACCGTACGCACCTCGTTATACCAAGGATTTCGTCGACATTGTTCTGGTTCATGTTGATAGTATACATTGGGCACATCATAATATTTTATGAATCTTTTTATTGAAATTTTCAATGCCCCACAGTCTCTGCTGTGGGGTTACCATATACTTCCCTCCCCCTTGACGGTTGTCCGACAATGTAGCCGCAGGCTTCAGCCTGCGTACATAGAGCGCAACTTAAAAGTTGCGGCTACACTATAGTGCTATGTAACTTTGAAATTTTATAATTGTCGGACAGCCTGCTTGAGGGTGGGGGTGATTGAAGCTGATTAGGCACCCTCCCCTTTACCCTGTGGAATAAGAAGAAAAAAATTATTCCACAGGGTGAACCCCCTCCCCTCAAGGGAGGGGAGATTTCAGGTTACTCCGCCGTCTCTGCGGCGGGGAGATTCATTAAAAGACGGGTTTTACTATAAAAAGGATATATATTTTTTTATTTGCATATTGTCACATTTTTTCCTATGCTTTTAAAAGGAGGTCATAATGATTAAATATCTCATTACAGCCATATCATTGGCAATAGCTCTTAATCTAACTCTAACTTATGCTGATAATTCTTCACCTATGGGAATTCTTGAGAAAAAGTGCTATACCTGCCACAACATAAGTATCGTTCTCAAGGCCAAAAAGAATACAGACGAATGGGAACAGACACTCGACCGAATGATAGAATATGGAGCAAAATTAGACAAGGAAGAACGTGCGCTATTAATAGAATTCCTGTCGGGGAAGTAAATGTATGTCTGCTCGAGGAATCAATGAAAGGGCGCTCCCCTCATCATAAATATCACCAGCTTGCATGGCTTACCGGTTGTCTTTATAAGCATTCCTGCCGTTAGAGTCTTTTTTTGATCATATATCCGGAATTATCGCATCCATATAAACACATGGAAAAATATTACATTGGGGATAAGAAAGATCTACTCAAGATTCCACCGTTCAGGGATGCGCATATACATTTTACAGTTGACGGGAAACCTGCAAGCGAAGAACAGATTTTAGGTATAAGAAATGACTGTAAAAGACACGGGGTTTTCTCAGTAGTTGACATGGGGCACCGTACGGGCGTTGGATTGAAGGCCAAGAAGATATTGAAGGGTCAGATCGATATCAAATCTGCCGGTTTCGCACTTTACAAAAAGAAGTCACATGGCGCGTTTCTCGGTATAGGTATAACAGACAAATCAGAGATTAAAGGTGCCATTAAAACCATCGCTGATGCAGGGGCAGATTTTATAAAGGTCGTAGCATCAGGCATTGTATGTCCAAGAGGTGGCGGACTCTCTACAACAATTGGTTTTTCTCTCGAAGAAATGAACATCATTGCAAATGAAGCACGCAAAAGAAATCTGGATTTTGCCTGCCACGCAAATGCTGACGGTTTCATAAAGAATGCGATAAACGCAGGTACTTCTTCCATTGAACATGGTTTCTATGTCTCAAACGAAACACTTCACATTATGAAAGAGTCCGGAGTGTCATGGACTCCTACCGTCATACCGTTACAAAGTATAAAAGACCAGCTCGAATCTCCTGAGAAAAGATATATAGATGGGATTACAGAACAACATCTCACATCAATCAATTATGCAGCATCTATTGGTATAAAACTTAACGTTGGCACAGATAGCGGCTCCAGAGGTGTTGAACATGGAACGTCTTTTTTTGACGAATTACAGTGGTTCCATCAGGCAGGACTCACCCCGAGACAGATAATCGAATCTGCTTGCATGGGTGACGAAGAGATTGAAAAGGGAAATTATGTAATCGTAAAAAAGGATTTTATCATGACAAAGAGAATAGAAGCTGCATACCATAATGATAAAATCATTGTTTAATATGGGGTGTTCTTTTATTAGGAAACATTAAGTTCCTTTTTCAACCATTCCCTGAGTTCACCTTCAAGAGCATACACACCCTTCAGCTCGCATACTGGCTTTTCAAATTGCTTGGGCAGTTCAAATCTCGCAAGGTCAATAGCTTCCTGAGAATTTCTTTTTATAAGATAAATGTAGTACGGTCTTTCCCAGCAGTTGACGACAAAATAGGTCGAATAGTCACTCTTAGCCCGGATTGTAACTTTTTTGCCGCCGTAGAGGAATAAGTAAAAATATTCCACAGGGTGAATCCCCTCCCGTCAAGGGAGGGGATATTTCAGGATACTCTGCCGTCTCTGCGGCGGAGAGGTTCATTTTGGAGCACCACACATGGGACACACCCAGTCGTCAGGGAGGTCCTCAAAACGTGTCCAGGGTTTTATCCCGGAATCAGGATCACCCCGTTCTGGATCATAAATATAGCCGCATGCTGTACAGACATATTTCTTCATTTATATACTGTAAAAAACACCCACGAGAGCACCGGTCATACAGGTAGCAAAGGTTCCTGATATAATGGATTTTATGCTGAGGGAAACGATCTCGTCCCTCCGTTCCGGAACCATGCTCCCGAGTCCTCCGATCATGATCCCGAGACTGCCGAAATTGGCAAAACCACACATTGCATAGGTCATTATCAACCTGCTTCTTGCACTTAATGCATTTTCAGGTAGATTAGCAAGGTCAATATAAGCCAAAAGCTCATTAAGTATTGTTTTTGTTCCCATTAATGAACCAGCGGTTTGAGCTTCAGACCACGGGATCCCCATAAGCCATACAATGGGAGACATAGCATACCCGAGAAGTCTTTGCAGGGTAACAGCGTTTCCACTGATATGCGGGAGAACCCCTAATGCCTTATTGACAAGAGCAACAAGAGCGACCAGTACGATAAGCATTGCTACAATATTGAGAAGAAGTTTCAGTCCGTCAGTTGTACCCTTGGTAATTGCATCCATTGAACTTGTGGCTGTCCGTGGCGGTACAAGCTTTCCTGCTGTTTCTTCACCAACTTCAGGGACCATTAATCTTGAAACTGTCAGTGCAGCAGGGGCACTTACTATAGAGGCAATCATTATATGACCCATCGCGTCAGGGATTACATTCCTCAGGATGCTGGCATAAAGAACCATGACTGTTCCGGCAATTGTAGCCATCCCGCATGTCATGATAGAAAAGAGTTCACTTCTTGTCATGTCCTTCAAATAAGGCTTGATGAAGAGTGGCGATTCAATCATGCCAACGAATATATTTGACGCAGCTCCGAGCCCGAGTGCTCCTCCTATGTTCAGTGATTTTTCCAAGATAAAAGAAAAGGCACGGACGATTATCGGAAGGACACGCCAGTAAAACAGGAGTGCTGAAAGAGCGCTTACAACCAGTACGAGAGGAAGTGCTTGCAGGGCAAGGATAAAGCTTGCACCGGGATAGCTCTCTTCGAATGGGAGCGTTCCTCCCCCGATATAGCCAAAGACAAAAGAGGTGCCTGCCCGTGTAGCCTGTTCCAGTACGGTAACTGCTTTATTCAATATCAGGAAAATGTTTTTTGAAAAAGGGATCTTAAGTAAGAGTACTGCAATCGAAAACTGCACAAGGATACCGATGAGTGCACCCTTCAAGTTTGCCTTCCTTCTGTTTTCACTGATGACCCAGGCTAATGCTGCAATAATGAATAATCCTATGAAACTTTGAATCCTCATGCACTAAGCAATGCAAAACCTCAAACATTTTTTTTTAGGTCTTTGCGTAATCGAGTGGGGCGTTCTTCTGCAATTCCCCTCTTTGGTAAACCAGGGGTTAGGGGAGATTTTGTGAATTATAACCTGCTCCATATTTTCTCAATAGTTGTTTCAGACTTTATATAAAAGCATATCCACTTCATAGAGTTTTCAAATCCCCCCTCTTCCTCCTTTTCTAAAGGGGTGAAACCTATCAAAAAGTATACCTAATATGTATCGTCCGGGGTACATCCGAACATGACTTGCATGCTCACTGATAATTTCTTACCATATGCATTCAGGGGGTCTTTTCGAGGATATTTTATTCTGAAGTTCCTCGAGTTCTTTTTCAAGTTTTATGACCTCTTCCGGATCTGTTTTGGGGTCACGAATAGCTTCATGGTATGCAAATCTCTTGTCAAGCAGTTCTTTCCTCAGGTCAGAGGTTTCATCGAGAAATCTCTGGCACGCTTCACTCTGCTGAATCATTTTCCAGTCCCTATTGTCATCATAGTCTTTTTCTGTTGTTTTAGGGATCATGTCGTAACCAACGCTATCCATCATGCCTTGACCTCCAGACATCCCCTTCCCCATGCCATAATCTGTCTGCGGTCCGAAATATCCGCCACAATAAGGACAATAATACCACCCTGACGTCTTACCAGGCTCCTGGGCATAGACAGCGGCGCCTGGTGCGATTATAAAAAAGAAAATTATGCATAGACACAATCCTTTCATCACAAACCTCCTCTAGGTACTACTCATATCATAAGAAACCGAAGTACTTAAGTCCATCTTTAATAAAGATAAGACAAAAGAGAAACAAAATGAAGCCCAGTGTCCTGATGACGGCAAGATATGCAGTGCTCTTTAAGAAAGCCTTTGCCCTCTCAACGATCAGTGCAACAGTGACTTTTGAGCCCACAAGAAACACATAAAATCCTGCAACGAAAAAAAAAGAAGCCAGCAAACTAATTTTATAGCCTTTTAATACAATTGGTGCGCCGACTGTTATCCAGAAAAGATAAGGGTGAGGGCTTAAAAAGTTCGTTATGATGCCTTTTCTGAGAGACCGTGCCCTTATCGTACCGTTATTGATATCGATTCCTTTTACCGTCATGCTTTCGTATGCCAAATATCCTATAAACAACGCCCCGCAGAACGATAGAGCGCCCAGTACATAATGAACGTCAGATAACTTTGAAAGAACGAGTATTGACAATAAAACAATTGGTATGTCGGTTATGAGCGGTGCACTGGCTACAAGGATGCCTTCTTTCTTGTTGTGTTTCAACGTTTCTGAAATGACCAGTGTCAGTAAAGGTCCTGGTAATATGCCTGCAACAAACCCGAATACAATCCCTGAGATCAAAAACGGTAGAGATTCAATCATAAATGATTTTATTGTACTGTTGCGTAAAGAAACAAGGCATATAAAATATCTGCGTACAGGAGGACTCTGCGAAGTTGAGGAATGAAGCTTTTTCGAACTGTTGACCATTGTCTGCTCTCAAAACGGAGCGGAGCAAGGATGCATTGAAAAGTCATTCGAAGTTCCAAGTCTAAAAATCCCCGGTGTATTTATTAAATTTTCAATACCCCACAGTCTCTGCTGCGGGGAGGTTTATTTTTAGACTGTTAATACTGGTGTGACTCTTTACTCAAAGCTTATGAATCTCCTCGGGTCTATTTTCCTTGCAACCTTTGAAGGCAGTAAGCCGGCCAGGAGCGTTGTGAAGAACAGAATCGTTGTTATAGCTATAAAATACAAAACCGGTATCTTGAAATGAATCTCCCAGCCGAAAGAAATCTTGTTAACGACATGGATAAAAATAATACTCATGAGAGGCCCAAGGAGCATCCCTAAAAATATGCCCGTGATACCCACAATCCCGGCAGAAAGCAGCATGTTCTGCTGTATCTGTTTCCAGCTCCCGCCTAAATATCGTATAATGCTTATCTCTCTTTTTCTCTCAAATACCAGCGCCAGGAGCGTATTAATCACTCCTATCAATGAAACCACGATGGCTATCAGTTCGATGGCATATGTTATGGCAAAGCTCCTGTTAAAGATATTCATGATCTTATCCCTTAATTCCTGATTATTCATGATCTCCAGTGAATAGTCGGACAAAAGCCTTTTTTTCAGCCTGTATATAAATTGGCCTACATCAACCCCGTCTTTTACATAAATACAGAACTGTGTTGCATCCTCCAATCCCCAGAACTCCCGTAACCATCTCTTGTCTAAATGTATAAATCCCGATGTTGTCGAGAAGCTCGAAAATACCTCAACGACGGTGAACTCCACAGCGCCGCGTGGTGTATCGAGTTTGATCTTGTCTCCCGTATTGATTCCGTATTTTATGCTCAGATATTCTGAAATGCCTGCCACCTTTTCATTACTCTCCATTTTTTCCAGGACTTTGTCGTATTCTTTTTCAAAAAAACGTTTCCGGGCATATTTTCTCTTTACGGAAATATCTGCAAACCCTCCGATCACCTTCTTGCCGAAAAAATCCAGCTGCAAAGCCCTGAATTTATCGACCCCCCCTATTTCAGGATATTCATTTACAATTGCAGTGACTTCCCTTGAAAGTGGATAGAAACAATAATTTGATTTGCACGAGTCCGGTTTTATATAGATGTCGGCTGTTACATATTGATTGATCCACCCCTTGAGAGAACTTCTGAGCGAAAATATGAGCGTCAGCAGGGCGATAATCAATGCACTGCTTATGGCAACACTCATAATGGCAACCGAGAACCGGTAGATATTGCCTCTCATATCGCCAAGTGTAATCTTTCCGATTGCATGAAATATCTTCTCTGCAGGTCCCCTGATAATCTTCATGATTATGGAGAGATACGATGGGCATGCAAACGCAAAGCCTGCTATTATTAAAAGGATCCCTATATAGGCGAGCACCGGAAACGCAAACGGCGTATATATATAATCTACATAAGATAGTGCTATGCCGGTAAAAATAAGGACCAATCCTGCGAGGAAGAAAACTTTCTGATAGCCCCTGTATTTGCCTTCAAACGAGCCCTCTCTCGAGCTCTCGTTCGGCTTGATCTTTGAAGCCTCGTAAGAAGGTATGACCGATGCAAAAAGAGATACGATCATCCCGAGAGCCAGTGCTATGAATACATCTTGCACTGTCATGATGTATTCTGTTACAGGTACCGTGCTATAAATGGTTGATATGGTCTTTTCGACTGCAATTACGGAAAAATATGCAGCGAGCTGTCCCAAAGCAATGCCGAGGATGGACCCGAAGAATCCCAGGATCATCCCCTGAATCGTAAAAAGCAGGATGACGGTCTTCTTATCCGTACCGAGACTCCTTAAAATCCCGATCTCAGTCCTTCTCTTGACGACAGATATAAAGACAGTGCTGTAGAGAAGGAATATTCCCACAAGGATAGCAATGAGGCTCACAAACTGCAGGTTATACCGGAAAGACGCAATGAGAGATTTTTGGTTCTTAAAAATAACCTCTTTCTTTTCAATTCTGAGATTATATGGAAGTATTTTGCTGATCTCTTCCACCATTTTTTCATCAGTTATGAGGTCAATCCTTGTAAGATAGCCTGCCTTGCCGAAATATTCCTGAAAGTTCCCTATATCCATAATCGCCATATTTGTGATGAAAGAATCCGAATCGATGATATCGATAATCTTCAGTGTGTATTCCCTGTCATAGACGAGCAGTTTTATTTCATCGCCTCTTTTCATGGAATATCTATCACAAAACCTCTTTGTTAAAAGGATGCCGTTGATTTCACGGTAAAATTTATCAAGGGATATGTTTTCAGGGGACAAATTGAAAAAACGCAATGCTTTAACAGAGTAAATACCATTTATGTCAATTGTTTCTTCATGACCGGATAGATAACCATATGTTTTTATTACAGGAAATGTATCTGCTTCAATGGCACGGACATCCCTGTAAATACCCTCGTCGAAATCGATACCCGATATGTCGAGGATCTCATAGTTTACGTGAGGATTTATTCCCCTTATATCGGCCTCAAAAGATTCTATGGCCCTGTCAGAAGCAACTTTGACACTGGTAAATAGTGCGATGCCAAGCGCAACACCGATAATTGACAGAACGGTGAGAAATTTTTCTTCCCTGATGTTTCTCAGTACGAGGATTTTTACAAGCTTGAGGAATTTCATTCAAAGAGAACTCCGTCCTTTATCCTGATAATCCTCTCTGCGTATTCTGCTATGTACTTCTCATGGGTTACGAGTATTATGGTTTTGTTTGTCTCCTGGGCGAGCTTCCTGATAAGGTCCATTATTGTCTTGCCGGTTTCGCTGTCCAGACTCCCGGTGGGCTCATCTGCGAGAATTATTTCAGGATTATGTATGAGTGCCCTTGCAATGGCAACACGCTGCTGTTCACCTCCGGAAAGTTGATATGGGAGAGACTTGTCTCTTCCTTCCAGGCCAACACGTTTTATAAAATCGAACCCCCTCTGTTTTTCCTCGGTATCATTAAGGAGGAGGGGCATCGCGATATTCTCGTAGACTGTTATATTCGGCAAAAGATTGAAAAACTGGAAAACGAATCCTACCTTCTTTCTCCTGTAGAGTGTCAGCTGCTCATCGTTATATGATGAAATCGTCTCTCCGTTGACAATAATACTTCCATGGTCAGGCCTGTCCATTCCTCCTATGAGGTTAAGAAGGGTTGATTTCCCGGAACCTGAGCTTCCGGTAATCGATATAAAAGCACCCCGTTCTATCTCAAGGTCTATTCCCCTGAGGACCCGGTTATCTCCATAATATTTTTCTACGCCCTCCAGCTTTATCATCTTCTGCCCTGTCAAAGCAAATCCTTTTTATTTGTCTTGAAAAATCCTGTCAATACCCCGTCATCTCAACATATGCCCTGCCCTCTGCTGATCCCTCAACCTTGCACGTCCCTTCCCAGTAATAATTACCTGTAGAATTATATGCCAGCACTTCCTGCTCTTTCATGAGCGGGGTAACCGTTAGCATAATATTTTCAGAGGGAATGCTTATTTTCCACTGTGATGGATAGCGTGCACCGGTCTTTTCCGATGTATAGTTGTTTAAAACCTCGACTGAAAAATCGTCCATAAGGAGGCGCCTGTATTTCCCGTCAGGATAAATAAAGGTGCCCGATGAGTACTTGTCGATTGATCCGTCTTTATTCCTCAGTATATAGAGCATAATTTCCCGGTTGTCATGAAGCTGTATGGCAAACCAGTCCCATCCTTTCATGTTTTCCCCGGGTCCTCTCGTCGATATTTCCCTGTCAAACCAGCTTGTTCCTTTAACGCGGAATTCGTTCTGTGCGATTCTCAATATGCCCTTTGTTTTCATGTTTGTAAAAGAAAAATATATGGATGACAGGAGGGGTGATTCTTCAGATTTCCTCGAATATCCATTCTCTCCGTTCAGCACGACAGGCTTTGCAGGATATAATTGCAACTCTATGGTTTTTTCTTTGTCAGAGGCCTTGATGAACATATGCTCCATTGTCCCTTCCAGGGTATCACCTTCTATCAATAGCTTCAGCCGGCTGTCATCCGAACCTGAAAAACCATATGCACCTGAATCAGCCTTGTCAGAGAACAAGAATGTATCATTTGCGAGATCAGATACTGCAAAATGTGAGATAAAGATTTTATTCACTCCGAAACGGGAATTATAGTCCCTCTTCTGGACATTGACAATAAAAAAGGTAAGTTCATAACCAAACTCTCTGCCTTTCTCATCAAACAAATGGCCGGTAAAATACCACCACTGAACCCTGTAACCTTTTTTATAATAGATGTCATCCGGAATTTTTACGGTATAATCAGGCGTTACATCAATATACTCATCTGCTAATGAAACAGAAAATGTGAGCAGGATGATCAAAAAAATACTATTTAAAAATTTCCAATTCATAATGAACTCTGTTCCAATGGTTGCATAATACGTGGCTGTCTTTGAATAGATTTTACTTTACCCTTCTTATAATCTTCCTTTATTAATGATTTTGACTTTTACGCCCTGCACTCTTGGCGCAGGGTTCTTAAGCAGCCTTTAGACAATTATAAAACAATAACACATTGCATCAATATGTTGTAGCCGCAACCTTCAGGTTGCGCCTCATATACGCAGGCTGAAGCCTGCGGCTACCATTGTGTGACAACCTTTAGAAAGGCTCTTCTAACGGGGTACACTTGAAAAAAAGCACTTATATAAGTGAATATTAAAAATGGACCTGTTCAAAGAAAATTCTGCTGACCTGCCGCTTGCATTCCGCATGTGTCCCAGGACTCTCGACGAATATGTCGGACAGGAACATATCCTCGGACAGGGGAAACTCTTAAGACGTGCTATAGAAGCCGACAGGATAACGTCACTCATCCTCTATGGCCCGCCCGGAACGGGAAAGACGGCTCTTGCCCGAATTATCGCAGAAAAGACCAGGTCATATTTTGAATGGCGTAATGCAGCTACAATCGGACTTGACGACATCAGAAAAGTTATAAAACAGGCAAAGGAAAGAAAATCTCACGGTACACATACGATTGTTTTTCTTGACGAGATTCACCGGTTTAACAAGCTCCAGCAGGACGCCCTCCTCCCCGATGTTGAAGAAGGAAATATTGCTCTCATTGCTGCGACAGTAGAAAATCCTTTCTTCTATGTCAATTCAGCGCTCCTTTCACGAAGCCATGTATTCGAATTTAAATCTCTTACCGTGCAGGACATCCTTAAGATTATGCAAAATGCCTTGCTTGACAAAGAACGGGGGCTCGGTAATGAACCTATAGTTACAGACGAAGATGCATTAAATCATATCGCTAACATATCGGATGGAGATGCACGGAAGGCCCTCTCTGCACTCGAAATCGCAACCCTTACGGCACCTCAGGATGCATATGGAAAGAAAAGAATAACTCTTGGCGTAGCAGAGGAGTCCGTACAGAAAAAAGTCATAATCTATGACAGGAAAGGTGATCAGCATTATAATACAAGCTCTGCCTTTATCAAGAGTATGCGTGGTTCAGACCCGGATGCTGCTCTTTACTATCTTGCCAAGATGCTCTATGCAGGTGAAGACCCGAGATTTATTGCACGCCGCATTATTATCTGTGCCTCAGAAGACGTTGGTAATGCCGACCCTCTGGCACTTGTTCTTGCCACGTCTGTCCTGAGGGCAGTGGAATTTATCGGCATGCCCGAGGCGAAAATACCACTTGCACAGGCTGCCATATATGTTGCAACTGCTCCGAAAAGCAACGCCTGCTATACAGCTATTGAAGCAGCACTTGAGGACATTTCATCGGAAGAGACGATGGAGGTCCCGGACCATTTGAAAGACAGCCATTATCCGGGCGCGAAACAATTAGGTCACGGGAAAGACTATAAATACCCTCATTCCTATGGCGGTTATGTCGAACAGGATTATCTTAAGAAGAAAAAGAAGTACTATAAACCCTGAACTGATAGGGTTCTATAGTTCAAGGATTTTTTGCCTCGACGGATAAAAATCCAAAATCCAAATATCAAATTTTAAATAACTCTCAACCCTTTTCACTCCATGATCGAAGCTTTAAAAATTCCTTCTTTCACTTGAATACTTGGACACTTGAATACTTGCCTCCTTTATTATTCTATATCCACTTCACACGGGGCTTTTTCTTTGGCGGCGCCTGAGGAAAATTCCTGGTATACCCGACAACAATGGGTCCGAATATCTTTTCTCCTTTGGTCAACCCAAGCCTTTTCTTGATTGCTTTGTTACCCGTCACAAAGGAGCCAAAATGAATCCAGCAACTCCCCAGACCCAGTGCACGCGCTGCTAACATGATGTTCTGGCATGCGAGCGGGCAGGATAAATCTGCAAAAGAACCGGTTCCTATGACAAATATAATAACTGGCGCTGAATAATAAATCGGGTCTTCAAGTTCATCATACCGTTTCATAATCGCATCATATCTCTCGGGAATGGTTTTCTTCAGGGATTGGAGCACTTTTTTGCTTTTTGGAATTGCTGTTTCCGTGAGTTTCTTATGGAACCTTTTATCCGTCACAACGACAAAACGCCACGGCTGACTGTTCATGCCAGATGGAGCCTGATTTGCAGCATTGATAATCTTGTTTATGACGTTTTTCGGAACAGGTTTCGGTTCATAGCTCCTGACAGCCCTTCTCTCGGCTATCACTCTCAAGACATCATTCATAATAACCTCCTTACGTTGAAATTAACTCCATATCCTGCCCGCAGCAGACAAGCGCTCCTCCACCTACTTTTGTAACTGCTATCTCATTGCCGCATATATTACACCTGTAGTGTTCTCCAGCTTTTTTTACTGCCATGGAGCCCTCTCTTCTTACGGGCCGTGTTCAACTATGCAGGTTAATCTACATCCGCAGAATCACCTCAACATCAGGTAATTCATCTTTAATAGAAGATTCAACACATCTGTTATCACATCCTGTACATTTTCCACCGCAATATAAAATCACTTTGTTATCTTTAACCTCTATTAATTCCGCACATCCTTCGTGAGAATCCAAAACACATTGCAAATGATCAAGGATTGTCCTGACTTTTTCTGCAATATTTTCTTTCTCTTCCAAAGCAATTTCTCCTCCGGTGAAGGAAGTCACCCGTAACATTCAAAGTATTAACAGTCTCACAATAATAAACACATACATGATCCCCCTCACCCTTGCCCTCTCCCTCCAGGGGAGAGAGGATTATAGTTGGTTCCTCCCCCCTGAGGGGGGAGGGTTGGGAGAGGGGGGAATATGAATACTATTTTGAGACCCTTACTAATACCTTAAATAGCGCCGCAAATTATTCTAACAGGTTTCAATATTCCGTTCAAACATCAAACAGCTCTTTTGCCAAATCGAAAATAATCTTCTGTCCGTGCAGAGGCAAAATCCATTTTTAACAACATATTCTGTTAGAATAAAACATGTCAACCAGTGAAATTTCATCACATCTCAAGGAACAATTCCTCATAGAATTCACACCTTCCGAACGGCTCTATTTTCTCAGGAAGGCAAAAGAGGCTGTCTTGATAAGCGGATATGTTCCGGGAGAAGATCTCTATCAATACTGTTATTTCTTAACGCAGAAGAAACGATTAGAGTCCCTGTTCGATCCCTGTTCAAGCGGGCTGGTACGTTACCTTGCAGTAGAATGCCATAAAGATATAGAAGACACGCTGAAGATGTATAAGGCCCGGCTGGAGAAAAACAGGCGCACTGTACCATTTGAAGAATGTGAAAATTTTATACGACTCCTTGAGGACCCTTCCTGATACCATGATCGCTCGAAGGAACTCATCATCATTACCGTTCCCGTATTGCACTTTAGGCATCTTATGTTATTTAATATCCTGGTATGTCTGAACTAACACCGCTGATGAAACAATATTTTTCTGTTAAAGAACAATACCGGGATGCAATTGTTTTTTTCAGGCTCGGAGATTTCTACGAAATGTTTGGAGAGGATGCAGAAAAGGCATCCAGGATCCTGCAAATAGCCCTCACAACAAGGGACAAGTCAAAAGAAGAGCCCCTCCCCATGTGTGGCATCCCCTACTTTGCATCAGAATCCTATATTGCCAAACTCATTAAAGCAGGATACAAGGTTGCGATATGTGAACAGACGGAAGACCCGAAAGACGCAAAGGGAATCGTCAGAAGGGAAGTCGTAAAAGTCATAACTCCTGGAACTCATGAGCCGGAAAATCCAAATGAAAACATCTATATCATGAGCATATTCCCCTTACAAGACAAGCACGGTGTCGCAGGAGCAGACATCTCAACAGGTGATTTCTTCGTTTATGAGACCGACAAGAGCATTGAAGACGAAATGTCCCGATTTGAGCCCCGGGAGGTCATCGTACCAATGGGGATCAAGGACAATCTTTATTACAGCGAATATTTGAAACAATTTTATGTTACTGGGTACGATGACTGGACATTCGACTACGGAGAGGCATACAAGATACTCCTTCAGCATTTTAAGGTCTCATCGCTTGAGGGTTATGGATGCGAAGGACTTACGGCCGCACTGTCAGCTGCAGGGGCTCTTGTCAGGTATCTCGAAGATACCCAGAGAGAAACGTTTTGCTTGAAAAAAATTGCTGTTATGAAACATGAATCCTATCTCTTTATTGACGGCACAACCCAACGGAACCTTGAACTCACGCACAACCATGCCTCTGGGTCACGTGAAGGTACTCTTCTCTGGGTTCTTGATGAAACGTTGACACCGATGGGGGCACGGTATTTACGGTCTTCGATTCTCAAACCTCTCATTCATGTTCACGATATTCACATGCGCCAGGACGCAGTTGAATACCTTGTAGACGATTACGAACTCCTTGAGGAACTCAGGACGTCCCTGAGAAAAATACAGGATATCGAAAGACTTTCAGCACGAGTACATGCAAAAAATGCTCATGCCCGTGACCTGATCGCAATAAAGAATTCTGCATCACTTTTTCCAAAAATCAAGCGGTGCTTACATCATTCCCATAACCCTTTCTTACAGAAAATCTCGGAAGACATATCTGATTTTTCTTCATTAGAAGCATTGATTGAAAAAGCCATTGTCGACAGCCCTCCCCTGAGCATCAGGGAAGGCGGGATCATAAAGGAAGGATATCATAAGGATATTGATGAGCTGAGAGCCATATCCTACAAAGGAAAAGATTTTCTCACCGGTCTCGAGCAAAGCGAACGGCAGCGCACAGGCATCTCATCGCTGAAAGTCGGGTACAACAAGATATACGGTTACTATATTGAGGTCACAAAGGCAAATCTCCACATGGTTCCGGATGAGTACATTCGCAAGCAAACACTCGTGGGAGGAGAACGGTACATCACAGAGGAACTGAAAGAATTCGAGAATAAAATACTCGGTTCGGAAGAAAAACTCAAGACGCTGGAATATCACCTGTTTCGGAAAATACTCGATGCATTACAAAAAGATGTTCCGTTACTTGCAAAAACAGCTTCCGCACTTTCAATGATTGATTTTCTCTCCACCCTTGCTGTTGTTGCAAAGAGATATAACTACATAAAGCCGGAAGTCAATGAAAGTAAAACAATCGAGATAGAAGAAGGAAGACATCCGGTTCTTGAAAGAATACCGTCTGAAGAACGGTTTATCCCGAACAGCATTACCATGAATAACACTGATAACCGTCTCCTTATCATAACCGGCCCAAACATGGCCGGGAAATCGACATTCATGAGGCAGACTGCTCTCATTGTTATCATGGCGCAAATCGGGAGCTTCATCCCGGCATCCAGTGCGCACATCGGTGTCACCGACAGGATATTTACGCGCATCGGGGCATCTGATGTCCTCACGAAAGGTCAAAGCACCTTTATGGTGGAGATGATAGAAGTATCAAATATCATTCACAATGCAACTGACAAGAGTCTCATCATCCTTGATGAAGTCGGCAGGGGGACGAGTACATTTGACGGTATCAGCATTGCATGGGCTGTAGCTGAACATATTTTAAACGAAATACAGGCACGCACTCTCTTTGCAACTCATTACAATGAGCTTACGGAACTGGGCCTGACCCATGAGGGTGTCCAGAATTACAATGTATCGGTAAAGGAATGGGGAGACGAGATTATCTTTCTCAGGAAAATCGAACGGGGACCTGCGGACAAGAGCTATGGTATCCAGGTAGCGCGTTTGGCAGGTATTCCGAATGAAATCATAACGAGGGCAAAAGAGGTTCTTGCTAATCTTGAGAAAGATGAACTGAACGAATTGGGAAAACCACGATTCGCAAACGGGAAAACGAAGAAAGGCTCTTTTCAGCTTGACCTCTTCTCTTCGACAACAGATGCTATTCTCAATGAAATCATGCATACTGATGTGGATCAATTGAAACCGGAAGAGGCACTCAATAAACTCATTGAACTCAAAAAGAAGATAAGCTCTTAGGTTATAGTAGATTTCCTTTGACTATCTGGTAGTACACAGCCAATAGCTCACATGCTGAAATAACAGATTGTCCCCCTCCCCTCATCCACGTATCCTTTTTTCAGATTCAACTCAGCCGCTTCGTAAGAATTTCTTTTAAGAGTTTCGGGTTGGCTTTTCCCTGAGATGCTTTCATAGCCAGGCCCATAAAGAATCCCTTTACTTTGGGGTTCCCATTTCGGTAATCCTCGACATCAGAAGGATGGTCCGCAAGTATCCTGTCGATAAGTGCTTCAAGCTCCGCGTTATCGGAAACCTGCCGTAAACGGCCCTTTTCAACAATCTCCTCGGGCGACTGGTCACTCGAGAGAAGCCTGGTCAACACCTCCTTGGCTGCATTGGCGTTTATTACGTCATTCTCGAGCATAAATAGGAGACCGGCAAAGCGCTTTGGAGTCAGAGGTGTATCCTTTATAGTCATATTATTATCTCTTAGAAAAGGGACGAGATGGGTAGCCATCCAGCTTGCAATCTTGCGCGGAGGCAGGTTTTCTTTTACAACCTCTTCAAAAAATTCTGAAAGTTCCTGTTCCTGTGTCATGCTTGAGGCTTCTTCATAGGTCAGGCCATACTCTTTCAAAAAACGAGCCGATTTCTGGCCTGGCATCTCCGGAAGCCTGTTTAACATCTCCTGCAACCAGGCATCGGTAACCACTATCCTGGGTACTGACGGGTCCGGTATGCACGGACCGGAAAATTTACCGCGCATCGCTGTCGTCACATTTTTTTCAGAATCCCAAAGCCGTGTATGGAGCACGATCGGCTCCCCACTTTCAAGGCACTCTGTCTGACGCCTGATTTCATAAGTAATCGCGTCCGCCACGTTGCGGATCGAATTCATGTTTTTCACTTCTACTTTTGTATTAAACGCATCTGTTCCCTCAGGACGCAGTGATATATTCGCATCAACCCTGAGTGTCCCCTGTTCCATGCTGCAATCTGAACTGCCGGTATAGCGTAATTGCGCCCTTAAAGCGCGAACAAATTCCATGGCATCGTGGGGTGTCCGCATATCCGGTTCGGTTACAATCTCGATCAGCGGTGTACCTGCCCTGTTGAAATCAACCAGGCTGACCGGTGTCCGCCCTTCTGTCTCGTGAACAAGTCTCGCAACATCCTCTTCCATGTGGATGTGGTGTATCCGCAATCTTTTTACGTCATTGTCCTCGCCCAGGATATCGAGCCAGCCATTTTTAGCCAGGGGCCTGTGATGTTGTGAAAGCTGAAATCCCTTCGGCAGGTCAGGATAGTAATACACCTTCTGGTCAAACGCGCTCTCCTTCTGAATAGTGCAATTCAGGGCAAGACATGCCAGCGTTGCCTTTTCCAGCGCTTCCCGGCTGAATTTGGGCAGTGCTCCGGGTAACCAGAGGCAAATAGGGCATGTATTCTGATTTGGCTGGTCACCCGGCCGGTTATGGCAATCGCAGAAAAGCTTGGTGGCAGAGTTGAGCTGGACATGTATTTCAAGACCGATGACCGCTTCGTACTTCATGTTTTTTTTGCCCCTTGAATGATAGATGAAATTCTCATGCCGGTAGCCAATAAACGGGCATCGCTGAGAGGGGGGCTCATGATCTGCAAACCAGGGTCAGCTCCAGGGTCCAGGCCGAGAGATGGAATCTGAAGGGAAGGCTGACCTGTTACGTTGGCCGGGAGGGTCAGCAAAAAGGCATCGTATGTCTCTCTGACGGTTGCTGCCCTGGCAGGATCATGATGAAGCCTTCGTGTTGGCAAGGCAAGGACATCAATATGTTCGAACAATTTTTCAGTATCCCGAATAAGGCGGCGTCTGATGCGGCAGGCATTTTCAAATGCAGGATAGTTTTCAAACTGGAAATAGGCTCCCTGAAACAGAAACGCCTTAACAAGCAATCCGAAAGATTCTCCCCGGGAATTCAGGTACATCTCATTCCAGTTCCTTGCCGAAGCAGCCCTGTGACCGTAACGGACACCGTCGTACTTGCCGGCACTGGAGGAGGCCTCTACAGAACCGATTACATTGTGAACGGCTTGAAAAAATCTGAAGTTCTCAAGGCTTACCTCCTTGACAGTTACCCCTGCCTCCTCTATCTTTGCAATCACTGACTCGAAGGCCCTGAGTTCCGTATCATTTAGGATGCTGAGACATTCCTTGATGACCCCGGAAACACCTTTTGTCCCCGGTGATTCCTCAGGCATACTGAAACCGGGCAGATCTTCATCAGGCATCGAGAAATCATTTTCGTCCTTGCCGGTAATCGCCCCTATGGTAGCAATGATATCTTCCGGACTTTTCGCCATAATTCCATAGCACTCCATGGAGGGAACAAGTCCGATCAGGCCCAGGCGGGAAATAATACCGTAACTTGGTTTGAATCCGAAAAGCCCGGATGTTGCGGCGGCAACCCGGGCTTCGCCCATGGTGTCTGTGATCAAAGCAATATCAGCTTCGCCTCCGCAGAGGGCTTGCGTTCCTCTATCGCCAGAAATTCCGAAACCCAGTTCACTCATCCGCGTACTGCCAATAAGAGAAGCTCCTGCATTCCTGAGGCGGGTTATTACTGTTGCGTCTTCGAGGGCAACAAAACCCTCAAGGGCCAGAGAACCAGCATCGGTAAGCCATCCGCAAACAGACATGTTTGGCTGTATGACAACCTTTTTCCCTGCAAGCACCCCGCTTTCTGTGGATGTTTGCGGTAATGGGTTCTTATAGGTAAAGATATCAGGTGCCATTGTTATACCTTATTCAAGAATGCTTGCTACCTTAAAGTAGCCTCCTTTTACTGACGGTGCGTTTTTAAACAGTTCTCCTTTTTCTGCTAATGGGCTCGTACGGGCCTCAGTCCCGGTCCGGGTTCGATTTGCCATGGTAACAACAGAGAATAGTGGTTCATTTTCCCCGGCATTGCGGTTGACTGTTTCTGCCAGGGCTTCAGCATCCTGCACAACCTCAATTATCGCAGGCCGCTCGGTTGCATTAATGCTAATACGGGACACCCAGGAAAGAGACTCAATCAGGTCCTGCTGCTCTTTTGAACCAGGTAACGGTTGTGTCCCGCCCATGTCAAGGAGGCCGAGCTCGGCGAGCTGTTTCGATATTACCGGAGAAGGCGCTTGTGTGAGCGGACAGAAAGCACTGCGGTTTTTGGGGAATGCAATTACCTCCCTGATTGATGATGTCCCTAAAATCATTGCAACAACACGGTCAATTCCCAGTGCAATACCGCCGTGAGGAGGAGGACCATATTCGAGGGCGCGAATGAAAAATCCGAATTTTTCTTCCACGTCTGTTTCTGAAAGTCCAAGGGCCTGAAACATTCTGTTCTGCAAATCCCTGTCGTTTATCCGGATGCTTCCGCCACCGAGTTCTTCTCCGTTCACGACAAGGTCGTAAGCACGTGAACGCAATGTTAAAAGTTCTTCTGTATTACCGGGGTCAAAGTCTGTTCTGTCAGGCATGGTAAAAGGATGATGGTTTGAAGTTATTCCATCTTCAGTCTCCTCAAAAAGGGGGAAATCCGTTACCCATACAGGACAAAATGCGTCCTTGGGAATCATGCTCAGCCGTTCTGCAATATGGAGCCTGAGCTGGCCGAGCGCTGAACACACGAGGGCCCTTGACTGGTCAGCGATCATAAGAATCACGTCCCCGTTTTCTCCTTCAAAGCGCTTGAGGATTTCCTTCCGCTCTTTCTCGCTGAAAAACTGTACGATGTTGGACTCCGGCCCTCCGTCAAGCACCCGCATCCAGGTCATACCCTTTGCGCCAAAGCCCGGGACAATCTCTTTCGCGTACTCGTTCTGGAGGATATTCTTGCTCAGTTTGTCAGACCGGCCCTTGACGTTGATCCCCTTGATGCACCCTCCCCTTTTGAGAACCTGCCTGAAAATGCCGTACCCCGTATCTGCGAAAATGTCGGTAGCGTCTCTGAATGTCATTCCAAAGCGCAGGTCCGGCCTGTCCGAGCCTGTACTGTCCATGGCTTCCTGCCAGGTCATCCTCTTGAAGGGACGAGGCAGTTTGATTTCCCCCACTTCAAACATCCGGGCTGACAGTTCTTCCAAGAGCTCATAGATGAACTCCTCATCGATGAATGATGCCTCCAGGTCAAGTTGTGTAAACTCCGGCTGGCGGTTGGGACGAAGGTCCTCATCCCTGAAACACCTGACTATCTGGAAATACCGCTCCATACCGCTCACCATGAGGAGTTGCTTGAATAGCTGGGGCGACTGTGGTAGTGCATAAAAATTTTTCGGGTGATGCCTGCTGGGAACAAGATAGTCCCTGGCTCCTTCGGGTGTGCTTTTGGTCAACATCGGAGTTTCTATTTCAATGAACCCTTGTTCATCAAGATAATCACGCACAGCCTTCAATATGCGGTGTCTTTTTATAAGGTGATCCTGCATCGTAGGTCGCCGAAGGTCAAGATAGCGATACTGTAGCCTCAAATCCTCAGCTATCGACTCATCCCGCTTGATTGACGTGCCTGCAACCATGGACTTTTCCGATATGGGGAACGGCAAAGTATTGGATTTCTTAAGGATGACGAGATCTGTAGCGAGCACTTCAATATCCCCTGTAGTAATATTGGGATTTTCAGTGCCTTTTGCCCGCTTAACCACCCGGCCGGTGAGGAAAACGCAAAATTCGTTTTTGAGGATTCCTGCCCTGTCGCAGATATCCCTGGAAGCGGATTCCGGACTGAAAACAACCTGGATAATCCCACTTCGGTCACGCAGGTGAATAAAGAGCACTTCTCCATGATCTCTCAGTGCATCGACCCAGCCTGCCAGAGAAATCTCCCTTCCCACATCGGATAAGCCCAATTGCCCGCAGTTTGACCGGTTATGGTATGTCACTTTTTTCCTTATATATAGATTTTTCCAAGATGCTTCGATTGCCCATCAGGCAGGCAGTCATAAAATACCATGTAAAAAAACATTGGTCAAGAGCGTTGTTATTGAGTTCAAAGTTCAATCCTTTTTTTAGTGTCTTCTTTCTATCCCGGCTTATGTCGGGACAAAAGACTTTTCAGGCAACTGCGCCTCCTATAAATGCATTTTTCGGGTGTAAGGAGCCTGACACGATAGAAATCATATCTGAGGAGTTCCATTTCGTTAGTATCTCAATGTTGAAAAATGACCATTGTGATGGTTATGATTGATTCAGGGATATGCAGGCTATCTCTGAGTTTCAATGATCTCAAGAAGAGTTGTATAGAAATCTTTTATGTCAGTAAGCTCATTTACAAGGATATCGTAAAGCGCTTCTGTATCTATGTGATTATAAAGATGCATGATTCTGTTTCTGAACTGACTCATCTTAACATATGTCTCAGCCCTGTCTTTCGGAAGATAACCTGCCTCCGTCAATATCTCAATTATTTCGGCATTGGCATCGGGAGTTTTCAAGCCGAGAGAAGCAATAATATAGCCCCCGATGTCGAGGAGCGCCTGTATTGAGGTCTGCAATCTGTGAAGCGCTGAATCAGTATTTCTGAAGACAGAGATAAAATCTTCAAAAGTTTTTGCCCTGAGAGTATTAAGCTTCTCGAGATTGTCAAGTATAACGTCTATCTTTTTCTGGATGTCCTCCTTCTTCACAGTCGTGCAAGCCTCCTCCTGTAGCCGTCAAAATAGTAATTATTCATAAACCTCAGTGTCGGCTCAAAGTCGCAATAATCGGAAATAACTTTTGTCGTAAATCTTATTCTGAAATCAGGGTCTGCGTCATAAATCAGCTCTCCGGTTTTCAGGACATTATGTACAAATGTTAGTCCCTGCCTGTTGAGTTCTATTAAATCCACATCTCTTATCTTCAATGCATCTCCAATCCTGTATGCCATATAATCAATTTTGTGTATCAATTCCCTTCCTTTTGGATGCGGCTCTTTGAGCAGTAGGGCAATATCCACATCGCTCATGAGTCCCTTTTTGCCTGTTGCATACGAGCCAAAGAGATACGCAGCAGATATATAAGGGTAATCTTTAAATATTAGTTTTAATTTTTCCAAGTCAAACATTGCATATTCCCTTTTAACACATTATACCAGAGCACATTGGATTATTTTAAATCTTCATTCTGTCGTATCGCTATAAAATTTTCTGGTTCATTCATAAAAAAGTTGAAAGAATCACAAGACTCACCGGATTCCCGCCGGAGTTTATCCCGTACTTGATACGGGACGGGAATGACTGATGTGACTTTACGTATGGTCTTATTAGTATCTGCCAAATATGGCGTTTTTTTATCATAAAAAAAATGAAAAATATCAAGATGAATTTCAATCAAACAGGAGAGAGATTTGGGATATTAATGAATACTTTCAATTTGTAGTTGTAGTACAAATACTATAAAAAAATCGTACCTACAATGATACCATTGAGTTTCATTTTCATGAGATAATAACGATGAGGGTAAAGGGAAACCGCATGGCCTGTATTATATTTTCATGAAATAAGCTTGCTGGGAATATGTTATGACACTCAGGGATGTTAAGGCAATAGCAAAGAAAATGAATCTGAAAGTCTCACGTGTCAAAAAAACCGACCTGATCAGAGCTATCCAGAGAAATGAAGGAAACAGCGATTGTTTTAAAACGGGTTATGTGCATGACTGTGGTCAGTCAAACTGCTTATGGCGTCAGGATTGCATAAAATAAGATCCTCTTAAAATTCCGGAATGAAATGATGAAAAACAGAACTATCACGGTTACTCTTGACACCAATCCTGCTATCCCTAATCTCAAGATAATAACGTTGTCAGGAATTATCGATGCATTCAACTGCCGGGAGGTTGACGAAAAGGTTCTGCCCGTGATAGAGCAGGAAGAATCAAAAATTGTTTTTGACCTCACCCATATAAACTACTTGAGCAGCACAGGGGTAATGTGTCTACTGAAATATCTTGTATTCTTTAAAGATCACAGGAGATTACTGAAATTCGTAAAGCCTCCGAAACATGTCTGTACTATTTTGCAAGACGCTGGTTTGGCAAAACAATTTGACATGTACGACAACATAAAAGACGCAATCAGTACATTGCGATAACGTTTATTGCCTGCGAACAAAGGACAGGACCTTTTATTATTCTTCTTTCCCTCAGCCTCTATTATTCACAAATTTCCAGATCAAATTGAGCGCTTCATGAATAATCTGGGTTAGTATTTCCCAGAAAAGCAGCCTGTCCTCTTTATACAGGCATTACGCCGTAAGAATTTCAAGAATTTCTTTGTATCTCTGAGCTGTTTTGTCTATGATTTCTTCCGGCAGTGAAGGAGCGGGATATGTCTGATCCCAGTCAAGAGTAAGAAGATAGTCGCGTATAATCTGCTTGTCATAACTATCCTGACTTTTACCAGGCATGTAATCTTTCAATGACCAAAACCGTGATGAATCAGGAGTGAGGAGTTCATCAATGACAATAAGAATATCATTGTAAAGACCGAACTCAAACTTTGTATCTGCAATAATGATGCCTTTTTTTTCAGCGTGATCACGCGCTTTTCCATAAATGCGCAGGCTGACGTCACGCAGATTACCGGCAAGCTCCCTACCGACTGTATTCTCAGCCTCTTTGAAGGTAATATTGATATCGTGTCCCTCGTCTGCCTTTGTACTGGGAGTGAATATGGGTTCCTGGAGTTTTGAAGAATTGACAAGCCCCTTGGGTAACCGGATGCCACAAATACTCCCTCCTTCATTATATTGCTTCCATCCGCTTCCTGACAGATATCCCCTGACAACGCATTCAATTGGTAAAGGGTTCGCCTTCTTCACGAGCATGCTTCTCCCTTCAAGAATATCGGCATATTTTTTAACTTTTGTGGGAAAGTCAGCAACATTCGATGCCACGATATGGTGTTGAATAATATCAACCATATACTGGAACCAGCAGAGCGATATCTGTGTCAGGACCCTTCCCTTGCCGGGGATTCCATCGGGAAGGACGACATCAAAAGCAGATACTCTGTCCGTTGCTATAATAAGAAGGTGGTCATCTATATCGTATATGTCTCTGACCTTCCCCCGTTTTAAAAGGGGGATGTCCGGGAACTCTGTCTGCAAAATAATATCGCTCATGATTGATTCTCAATCGTTCGTTTTATAAACGCCCTGTTTTTATAGAATAATCAGAAAATGATAAAGATCTTACCGTTTGAATAAAGCACCCTTCAAGGAAGCGCACGTCCAGTAATAACCGATAAAGGAAATAAAATTGTTTCAATACTGTCAAAGAAAAAGCAACAGCCTATGATTTTTTACTCGTTTTTGCAAAAAAAGAAGTCAGTTTTTTCGCTACATTCGTGCTCTTGCAATGTTCACATCTGACCTCAGGGTTTGCGTCAACTTCCTTGATCGTGAGATAAACGGTAAAATCTTTTTTGCATTTATTACAGGTGTACTCATATGATGGCATAATGATCCCCCCTCCTCTCTGTGTTTTCGAGTTGATGAGGTTTTATGTAGATGCACTCTCCGTGTACCTCATGTACAAGCTCATGCTTTTATTTATTTTTTTAACACAATAATTCTATTCGTTGCAAGGAAATTATTCTACTGCACAATCCCTTTCACATCCTCTTCGTTTACAGGTCCGTATATGGCAAGTGAAATATATTCCTTCTTGACCAGCTTATCGGCAATGTCCTTAATTTGTCCGAGCGTGATGGATTCAATCTCATAAATCATCTCTTTCGGTGAGTAATATCTTCCGTGGTAAATCTCCTGCCGCGCAATATTATTCATTCGACTGCTCGTTGATTCAAGGCCAAGAACGATATTGCCTTTCAGCTGTTCTTTTGCGCGTTTCAGTTCCGCTTCGTGGAGGGTATCTTTTAAACCGACCATCTCCTCAATAATCAATTCCAATGCTTCACGTACTTTTTTTCTGCTGACACCGGCAGAGACACCCCATATACCCGTATCAAAATATGACGCAATGAATGAGTATATTGAATAGGCAAGCCCCCGCTTTTCCCTTATCTCCTGAAATAATCTCGAACTTATGCCTGCCCCGAGAATCGTATTGAGCACAAAAAGGCTGTACCGTTCTTTACTGACCTGTGAAAGACCCTGAACTCCCAGACATATATGGGCCTCGGCAAGATCTTTCTTGAAGACAGAGACCTTTCCATTATATTGTGGCAGTGGCCTCCTTTCTGGTTCGGACCCCCTCCTTAAATGCTCCAGATGTTTTTTGAGGTTATGAATGAGGCGGTCATGATCGAAATTCCCGGCACATGAAATAACAGTGTCTCTCGTACCGTAATATCTTCTTATGTGTGTGAGAAGGTCATTCTTTGTGAATGATTTGACCGTTTCCCTCCTCCCGAGAACAGGTTGTCCGAGTCCTGTGTCACCCCATATGGTCTGGTTGAAAAGGTCATGGATATACTCATCAGGTGTATCTTCTACCATCTTTATTTCTTCTTTTATAATCTTTTTTTCCTTTTCCAGTTCATCTTCAGGAAATAGTGGGTGGAGGAAGATATCCGAGAGCAAGTCGATCCCTTTTTCAAGGTACTCATCAAGAACTTTTACATAGAATGTTGTATTTTCCCGGGATGTAAAGGCATTCAAATCCCCTCCAAGAGAATCAATTTCAAAGGCAATATCACGTGCAGACCGCTTTCTTGTTCCTTTGAAAAACATATGCTCAAGACAATGCGAGATGCCATTCTTATGAATTGTCTCATTTCTTGAACCCACTTTTACCCAGATACCGAGGACCACAGACCGCATATTTTTCAGCGACTCTGTTACAACGGGGACACCGTTTTCCAGATATACTTTCTTAAACATGATCTTCTTAATATAGGTATGTTTTTAACGAGGCCATAATCATGGTATGTACGGGTGATAAACGTATTACTTTCACAAAAAATTCCTGAAAGATACCACGAGGCTTTTGCGTAGCAGACAACAGAAAATGTCTTGAGCTATCTGTCCCTTTTACGTCTCGATTCCCTCTGCGATTCCCCTTGTGCTTCCCGTAAAGCCTCTTTTCTTGACAAGCGAATTCTTCCTAACTTATCTATCTCAATGACCTTGACGAGGATATCATCTCCTTCACTCATTTCATCTGTCACCTTTCCGACCCTTTTATCGGAAATCTGTGATATATGCAATAAACCCTCTGTTCCCGGGAGGATCTCTACAAAGGCTCCGAAATCGACAATCCTCTTGACCTTACCGAGATAAATCTTACCAAGTTCTGCTTCGGCAATAATGTTCTTGATTATCTCCATTGCCTTTTGTGCTGACTCACCGTCAGGGGAAGCTATATTGATAAGGCCGCTATCATCAATATCGATCTTGACACCGGTCTGCTCTACGATACCCCGGATAACTTTTCCTCCTGTCCCTATGACATCACGGATTTTTTCCTGCTTGATTTGCATGGTATAAATTCTCGGAGCATACGGGGCAAGATCTTCCCTCGGGACACCGATTGTTTCATTCATCCTGGACAGAATATAGAGTCTTCCCTGCCGAGCCTTCTCGAGTGCCTTCTCCATGATCATACGTGGTATACCACCTATTTTTGTATCGAGCTGGAATGCTGTGATACCCTTTTCAGTTCCCGTGACCTTAAAGTCCATATCGCCGAGATGATCCTCGAGCCCAAGAATATCAGTAAGAATAACAAAAGTATCATTTTCCTTAATAAGTCCCATTGCTATGCCGGCAACCTGAGCCTTTATTGGGACCCCCGCATCCATTAATGCGAGGGTTCCTCCGCAAACAGTCGCCATTGAAGAAGAACCATTTGATTCAAGAATATCAGAGACGATTCGTATCGTGTAGGGGAATTCAGTCTTTGATGGAATGATAGCTTTCAGTGCCCTTTCTGCAAGCACGCCGTGTCCTATCTCCCTTCTCCCGGGAGATCTCAAGGGCTTTACCTCTCCGACACTGAACGGGGGAAAATTATAATGCAACATGAACGTCTTGAAAGATTCGCCGTCAAGTGAATCTATCCTCTGCTCATCATCTGACGTTCCGAGCGTTACGACTGCAAGACACTGTGTTTCGCCTCTGATAAAGAGTGCTGACCCGTGAGTTCTGGGGAGGATACCTATTTCCGAGCTGATATCCCTGATGTCATCAGGAGATCTTCCATCAACCCTTTTATTGTCATGAATAATCATATCTCTTACAAGCTTTTTTTCAATATCATGAAAAACAGAAATAATATCCCTTGTTCGATCCTGATCTCCCGGATTAAGGGTCTCAACAGTCTCTTTTAGTATTTCATCGAGAGTCATTTGTCTCATCAGCTTGTCAGGAATAACAACAGCCTCTTTTATCCTGTCGAGCGTGATATTTGCTACCGACCGTTTCAATTCCTCTTCGATATCCGGTATGACAACTGTTTTCTTTTCTCTGCCGGCCTTGGACCGGAACTCGTTCTGAACAGTACATATATTCTTTATCTCGTGGTGTGCAATGTCTAAAGCTTCAAGCAGATCACTTTCAGAGATTTCAAGAGCTTCACCTTCGACCATGACAACAGCATTCTCAGTCCCCGCAACAACGAGATTAAGGTCACATTCTTCCACTTCCCTCATGTCAGGGTTTATGACCAGTGTGCCTGCAATCCTGCCAATCCTGACAGCCCCGATTGGTTCCTGAAAGGGAATATCAGAGATTGTCAGCGCAGCAGACATACATATAATGCCGAGTATGTCAGCGATATTCTCGTCTCCGTATGAGAGGACATTGATGATACCTTGCGTCTCATAAAAATACCCTTTCGGGAAAAGAGGTCTTATTGGACGGTCAATCAGACGTGATGTCAAAATCTCTTTTTCGGTTGGTCTTCCTTCCCGCTTGAAAAAACCTCCGGGAATTTTACCAGCTGAATATGTCTTTTCCTGATAGTCTATTGTTAATGGGAAAAAGTCCAAGCCTTCTTTTGGTGTTTTATCAGAAACAGCTGTAGCAAGGACTATAGTATCGCCATATTGTGCAACAACTGCACCGTTGGCCTGTCGTGCTATCTTGCCTGTTTCGAGAGTCAGTTTTTTTCCACGAATATCAATCGTAATGGTAACCATATGGATATCTATTTTCTGATACCCAGCCGCTTAATCACATTCTCATAGCGCTCGTTATCCGATACCTTGAGATAGTTAAGCAGTTTTCTCCTCTGACTGACGAGCTTCAGGAGGCCTCGCCGGGAGTGGTGATCATTTTTATGCAATTTGAAATGTTCTGTCAAAAAGCTGATTCTCGTGCTCAACAGAGCTATCTGAACTTCAGGTGAACCAGTATCACTATCATGAAGTCTGTAATCATTGATGATATTCTGTTTCTGCGCTTTATCAATCGCCATTCGCATACCGCCTTTCAGAAGAAGTATAGGATTGAAGGCTCCCTGCGACAAGACCGCAGGTAATCTTACTGTAAGGAATTCTTTATTCTTTCCATTCGCTCGCTAACCCCGTGGCAAGACCACGGGGAATACGCTCGCTATCCATTTAACAATACCATACAAAGACAATCGCTGTAAAGGCGCATTCACCTGGAGCGACAGAGCACACCGTATAATGAGTGTCTGTGTATAAACTATTAAACCCCCTCACCCTCTCCCGCCAGGGGAGAGGGTAGTAAATATGCCCCTCCCTCGACGGGAGGGGTTGGGGAGGGTGTTAGAATATGGACTTTATACACAGACACTCATTAACCTGAAAACTGTATGAATCGGAGGCGCTGTTGTCTGAAAAGTCTTTTGTCCCGACATAAGCCGGGATTGAAATCAAAAGACGTTGAAGGCGACTGTGCCTCCGGTTCAATAATCAATTGCATTTTTTGGTTCATAAACTGTGACCCGCGACTTCTGAAGAAAGCGTGATCGCTCATTATCAGTGTCCTGTTCAGTATCCGGTATTTCCTCCCGGTTTACGGGAGCTTCTTCATCGATAACCTGATCATATTCCGGAGCAACAATGCCCCGTTTCACCATGATACTATGTATGATCCGAGCCCTGTTTAAAACATAAAGGAAGATAAGAACAATATGTTTCTTATTGTTTGATTTCCGTGCCAATTCCCTCTTTCGTAAATATCTCGAGAAGAAGGCAATGAGGAATTCTCCCGTCAATGATATGGATTTTAGAGACACCGTGATCGAGTGCATCGAGACACGACTGAACTTTCGGAAGCATGCCTTCTTTAATAATCTTTTTATTGATCAATTGTGTTATCTCTTTCTTCGTCAGGGTAGAGATTATCCTGTTTTTCTTATCCATGATTCCGGAAACATCTGTCAGGATGATGAGTTTTTCGGCCTTGATGGCTCCGGCAATCGATGCGGCAACATGATCAGCATTGATATTAAATGTCTCACCCTTTGGTCCGATGCCTATAGGTGAGATAACGGGAATACACCCATTCCTTTTCAAACCGGCAAGAATGTACGGATCTATACTTGAAACCTCACCGACAAGCCCTATGTCTATATTTCCTTCCGGCCCTTTCTTTCGGGACCTACCAAAGAGTTTCTTCTTTGCGTTGATGAGCCCGCCGTCTTTGCCGCTCAATCCGACAGCTTTTCCACCGTGGCTGTTAATGAGAGCGACTATTTCCTTGTTAACAAGACCACCGAGCACCATTTCAACAATATCCATAGTTTCCTTGTCGGTCACTCGCAGTCCCTGTACGAATCGGGGTTCTTTACCCATTTTTTTCATCATGGATGATATCTTCGGACCACCTCCGTGGACAATCGCGGTGCTGATCCCAATGAAATTAAGCATGGCTATGTCTTTTGCAAAAGACTCCTTAAGGTCTTCTTTGACCTGAGCTGAACCTCCGTACTTAATGACGAATGTCTTCCCATAGAAACTTCTTATGTATGGCAATGCCTCTATGAGAATTTCTGCCTTTGCGATAATGTCTTTCATCGTGGACCTACATGTATTAACTGATTCGCTACACTGATACTATACAAAAAACCAGTAAGAATACCGCATTACCTTTTATTCCTATCGGAACACGGGATACAGACAATTTTTCCGGCTTTTAACCGTATCTTGGACTCCATGACCTTCTCACCGCACAGCGAACAAATGATACTTGGTACAATCTCGGCTTCCTCAGGGATAGTAATTTTTTCTTTTTTAGCGTCAAAGAGTTCCTTTTCCCTTGCATCCAATATTGCCTTGATCTTTTTCGTTTTTCTCTTGTGAACTTCCTTCATTACTTCGTCAGATCGATCGCCTTTCATATAGCGATTCCACATGCTCTCCTCTTTATACGTTTCTTCTTTCGGTTTCCATTTAATAGAAATTCTCAAGGCTTCTGTTGTCTTAGCTTTTCCACCCTGCGATGGTCTCCTCAGAAACGTATATACCTGCTTTCCGTAATCTCTGAAAATGAGATTCCCCTTTCCGAATGTGCACCCGGTCATGACCTGCACCGCGTCAACAGCACACGAATTATTTTCAACAATTGCCACGAGTTCCTCGTCAACTGCCCTGTTACCGAGCTTGTCTAATGCGGCCAATGCAACCCGGTAACCTAATGCGAGACCAGGACATGCATGTCCGTGGAAACTGACGACATCCTTAAACTGTCTCATTAACTAAAATCTCTAACTTATTGATATTTATTATTTTAATAACCATAGTTAAAATATAGCATACCTCATTATGAGCAACAAAGCAACAGATATCCATACCAGTACATTATAATGAACAACTCCGATGCAACGCTTCGAGGAATTCTTTTATCAAAGGTAACTAATTTTATAAGATATTTAACACGCAAAATGCAAGCGATGAATACCTGAAATATCCTTCAGGTATTTCCTTACAGTATGACCGCTTTGCAGTCAGATTGCCTCGCACCTTTCTGGTGCTTGCAATGACAGATATAACAAGGTATAACGCTGCTTATCGCTGGATTTGGGTATTATTTGAGATAACTTTTTGATATAATCACATTGCATGTATGCAATTTAGTATGTTAAAAATATTCATATTAAACACCGCATTTTATGTCTAGAAAAAAGACAAAAATACTCATAGTAGGAGCAGGTAAAGGCGGGAGCCTGCTCATCGATATGTTTCATAAAAGCGGCCTGGTAAAAATTCTTGGTGTTGCTGACAGGAATCCTGATGCCCCGGGGATTAAACTTGCAAGGAAATTAAAGATACCGACAACCACTGATTTCAGGAAATTCATCAAGAAGAAAGGCATGGAGGAGATCATAAATGTCACCGGGAGAGAAAAGGTTCAAAAAGAACTGCTCAGGCTTAAACCGCCACATGTTGAGGTAATCGGCGGCTACAGTGCAAAATTCATGTGGGGTCTTATTGAAGAACGCAAGAAAGCAGAAGTCAAAATTCAAATAAGCGAGGAGAGGCTCAGGAATATTATCGAGCATAGTAATGAACTCTTCTATGTTCACGATACCCGTCACAAGCTTACCTACGCAAGCCCCCAATCCAAAGAGATTCTCGGCTACTCACCCAGTGAAATGTTAACTGAATGGACAAGACTTGTCACAGATAACCCGATCAATGAAACAGGCATCAGGTTAACGGAAAAAGCAATAAAGACAGGCAAGAGGCAAAAACCCTACTTTTTAGAACTCTACCGGAAAGACAGGACAAAGGTTTTTCTGGAAATTGACGAGTCTCCCCTGAAAGACGATATGGGAAATGTCGTCGGTATTGTCGGCGCTGCGAGAGATGTTACCGAGCATAAACATGCTGAGGAAGCATTACGTGAAAGCGAATATAAATTCCGGAGCCTCTTTGATCTTTCTCCCCAAGCTATTGCCCTTACCGATGTAGAAACGGGAAGATTAATTGACGTCAATGAAAAATTCTGTGAACTAACCAAATATACAAAGAAAGAAGTTCTCGGCCGGACCACGGTAGAATGCGGATTTTACTCCCATCAAGACAGGGACAGGTTCATAAAGATACTGAAAACTCAAGGCACGGTCCAGGGATTAGAAATGGATTTTAAAGACAAAGACGGTGCGATTATCAGCTCGCTCATGTTTGCCCGATTCATTCAACTTAGAGATAAATATTTAATTCTTACTATATTTTTTGATATGACTTACCTGAAACGTGCCGAGGAAGCACTACGTGAGAGCGAGGAAAGGTTTCGTGCGATCAGCAACACAGCAGTCGATACAATTCTCGTTATGGACCATGAAGGGAAAATATCCTACTGGAATCCCTCTGCTGAAAGGATGTTCGGATATACGAGCGATGAAGCCTTAGGCAAGGAACTACATATGTTCCTCGCTCCTTCACGGTATCATGAAGCCTATAAGAAAGGCTTGGCGGGGTTCAAAAAAACAGGCACAGGGCCTGCCATCGGCACCATATCTGAATTTTTCGCAATCAGGAAAGACGGCACAGAATTTCCCATAGAAGTCTCAACGTCAGCAATACGGATTAAAGGGCAGTGGCATTCTGTCGGGATTGTTCGCGACATTACTGAACGTAAACTGGCAGAACAAGCCTTGCGGAAATCAGAGAGAAAATATCGCGAATTGTTCGAAGAATCAAAGGATGTTGTATATATCAGCACACCCGAAGGCAGGTTCCTTGATATCAATCCATCCGGTGTGGAACTATTCGGCTACCCTTCCAGAGAAGACCTCCTCCGGATAGATATTACCAAAGATCTCTACGTTGATCCGACCAGCCGCGAGAAACTTCAGGAATCCCTTGCAACAAAGGGATTCGTAAAAGACTATGAGCTCATGTTCAAGAGAAAAGACGGACAGCATCTGGTAGTCCTTGTCACCGCTACGGCAGTACACGATGAAAAGGGGTCTATTACCGCTTACCGGGGAATTATAAAGGATATCACTGACCGAAAGCGTCTTGAACAGCAGCTCATTCAAGCCCAGAAGATGGAGGCAATCGGACAACTGGCAGGAGGTATTGCCCATGATTTCAACAACATTCTGACAGCCATCATAGGCTTTGGAACCCTTTTAAAAATGGAAACCGAAAAAGATGACCCACGGCAATCTTATGTTAACCAGATACTGTCCAGTTCTGAACGGGCTGCCAACCTCACGCAGGCTCTCCTCGCCTTTAGCCGTAAACAGATCATCAGTCCCAAGCCTCTGGATCTCAATGAGATCATCAAAGGAGTTAAAACCCTCCTCTCCAGGATTATTGGAGAGGACATAGAACTCTCCACAATGCTTACTGATAAGGATTTAACAATCATGGCCGACGGTGGTCTGATAGAACAGGTTCTGATGAACCTCGCTACGAATGCCAGGGATGCCATGCCTGATGGAGGAAAGTTGTCCATTAGAACAGATCTTGTGGGTTTAGACCAAAATTTTGCAAAGATGCATGGTTTAAAGAGACCCGGGTTATATGCTGTTATCTCTTTTGAAGATACCGGCATAGGCATGGACGATGGGATCAAATCAAAGATATTTGAACCGTTTTTCACCACAAAAGAGGTGGGGAAAGGCACCGGCCTGGGACTCTCAATGGTATACGGTATCATCCAACAGCATGATGGGTATATCAATGTATACAGTGAAGTCGGTAGGGGAACGGTTTACAAGATCTACCTTCCGCTCATTAAATCACCCCTTGATGTAGAGCACGATAGAACCTTCCATACGTTCAGGCAAGGGACAGAGACGGTATTGATAGCAGAAGATGATACCCAGGTAAGAGCATTAATCAAAGAGATCCTTTCCGGATTTGGATATACTGTCCTTGAAGCAGAGGACGGAGATGAGGCGCTTCAGATATTTTCCGAACACAAAGAGACAGTCCAGCTTGCGATTTTGGATGTTATCATGCCAAAATTGAACGGGAAAGAGATTTATGACAAAATGAAGAAAATAAGGCCAGATATAAAGGTTCTGTTTACCAGCGGATATGATGCACATATAATCCACAAGAAAGGTATCCTGGAAGAAAAGCTTCCTTTTATATCAAAACCAATCTCACCGGAAGATCTGTCGGATAAAGTTCGAGAGATACTCGATGGCACATAACAAGGGCTTCCCGAGAACCGCAGGGATCCTTTTGCTTTTTATCTAAAAATACATTATCTTTCGTTCTATGTCGGTTGACGATGAGATCCTCTTTGCTTCTTCAAGTGTTATGATCTCATCTTTGCAGAGTTGAATTAAATGCTGATCAAATGTCTGCATATTATATTCTTCACGCCCTTTTTCAATATAGTGTTCAATTTCATCAAGGTGGCCGTCCCGGATACAGGCCTTGATAGTAGACGTGGCATACATAATCTCGACAACCGGTAAAACATTCTCGCCGCTTTTATCTATGACTAACCTTAAAGAAATCGTAGCCACGAGCATCTCTGCCAGCCTTTGACGGATAATCTCCTGAGCCTGGGGTGGGAAATATCCTACAATGCGGTTTATGGTTGCAGACGCATTATGTGTATGGAGGGTCGATAAAACGAGATGTCCTGTCTCAGCAGCCTTGATGCATGCGTCAATCGTTTCTAGATCACGCATTTCCCCGACCATTATGACATCGGGGTCCATGCGCATCGCCGATCTTAAGGCACCGCTGAAACTCTCGGTATCTATTCCCACTTCTCTCTGGATGACGCAGCTCTTGTTTGAAGTGAACAAAAACTCGATAGGATCCTCAATGGTTATGATATTGTAATTAAAATTCTCATTCATAAACCTGATCATCGAAGCCAGGGTCGTCGATTTGCCGTTTCCGGTAGGTCCGGTGACAAGGATCAGGCCGTTAGGAGCCTGAGCGATCCTGGCCAGGACGGATGGAAGGTTCAGTTCCTTGAAGGTACCGATGTGATGTGGTATGACGCGCATCACAATGCCGATACTGCCCCGTTGACGGAATATACTGGCCCGAAAACGACCCACATTTTCCAACATATAAGAACAATCGAATTCCAGAACATCTTCAGGCAGATTCCGGGTATTTTGCTCCATAACGGTTTTTGCAATAAACTCTGTATCTTTTTTTGTCAAATTTTTAAGCTTTGAGCGAATCAGGTAACCACGTGCTCTGAACAAGGGCGGGTTATCAACTTCAAAATGAATATCCGAGACCCTCTTCTCAAAAGCTATTTCCAATATCTGCTTCAGTGTTGCAATGTCCATAGCCGTTCCTTCGTATCTATTATACCGGATTTATTTCTTCGTATGGATTGATATCATTTTTCAGGTGCCTTGTTTAAATGTCTCCGATAAATCATATTTTCCAAAACCAAGCCTGCCTGGTTTGCCAGAATTTCCAACATGTCTGTCTGCACAGGGACCGGCTCTTTATCACCAAAATCTCCATAGGTTAGTGCCAGAATTTTCCGGCGACCCTTCAGGGGGAGGAGGATAATGGTCGGCTCCAGAGGCATGCCGATCTGTTTATAGAGATATTCCGTCAAAACCCTGTCATCGCTTTCTCCATAGAAAACGTTTCCTTTCTCGATCACCGTGTTAAAAACTGACGGCACCGTGAGTGGGATTTTGATATTCGTCACTGAAATAGGTCCCATGCCCTTTTCGTGTATAATTCCGATAGCTTCCTTGCCTATGAGCTCAGTCGGGCGGACCACAAAGGTCATAGAACGTTCAAATATCTCAGAGACGTACTGGAGAAGGGCAAAGGTCACATCAGGAGGTTCGTTCAGGGACCGAAGTAACACCGTACGATCTCTCAATTCCCCTAATCTGCTGTCACGTGTCGGGAAATATTGCCAGTCGAGCAAGACATGCAGCAGATAAGATCTAAATGCTTCCAGGAATGTTATCGTATCGTCAATAAAAGTTTCTCTCCGTTCAACTTTTACTGGCCGGGGAATAACTGCTCCCATACCTTCCTGGTATGATTGCAACGCAAAGGCATATTCCATTGGAGAGGCTAGTTGTATGAGGGGAACCTGAGGGTATCTTTCTCTTACCTTCTGCCTCATTTCAGCTATTCTGTTGTCTGTAAATCCTTCTTCCAAAGCTTCCGGCTTATCAAAAACCAGTACGGGTACGAACTTTTTCAGAAAACAATGTCCGATGATATTATCAAGTTCCTCTTCCTTGTCCGTTGCGAATACAAGAACATTCTCACTTTTACAGATCGTCATGATCGAATGTGTGATAAGCTTATCGTGACTAAAGAGGATGAGGGCATTCGTCCGACCCCACCGTTTCATGGAAGCTTTCTGTGAAGATTTACGAGATGCGAATTTCTCCAAAAAAGAGATGAATGCCTCCTGCTCCTTTTTTGAAAAATCAGCTAATATTTCTCTTATGTTTTGACGATGAATTTCGACGGGATTAAAAATTTCCCCCGCAATACCTTGTTGGAAACCAAACGATTGAGGTGTTTTTTTCTCGAGGTTGTCGATATCGGCTAAACCGAGGTCATCTGCCGTAACGAGCATATGCTTGTGATCTTTCCTGGCATCCCCTTCCTGCGACATATCTTCTCCAAAGAGTTCTTCATATGACGGCACTCGTTTCCCTGCTTTTCGGTCACGTTCCTGTTCATCAAAAATTCTCAGGGCATCCATCAACACCATCTGCACATCGAGACCTATCTCCTGTTCCATTTTATCCGGGAGATATCTGCATTCACTGGAAACTGCTATGGCTTCTGTATCAAGAGTAAATGTTCCCTCAGTCCATCCGATCAATTCAACGATCGTCATTTCAATAAGCTTCTTCAAACCTTCAAATGCCCTGTCACGATCCAATTTTCCCATCTCAATAAGCGTAGCGATAAGAGGCTTACGATTCTTTCCTGCATTATTCTGAGCTTCAAGTGCTTCTTCGAGATCTTGACGGGTAATTGCATTCATCTTTATTAGGACAGATCCGATACGTATCCTGTTATTCAGATGATTCGCACCGACAATACAACCGTTACTGAAAATGAGTTGACTTTCACCCCTGCTTCCTTTTACAGAAAAGGTTCCCGACTTCCTCGTTGTATGGAGTAACTGGAATATATCAACAATGTGAATATGTTGTAAGTCCCCGGTAAAGGCCATTGTTCGAAATTCTTCCCGCTCTGTCTGAAATATACAAAAGCATACCACAAGAAATAATGGACGGTAAACCCCGTTAAAAGACAGTCGCCTTTTAACGGAAAGGCTCTCACGGGGCATGATATCCCATGTTCGCTCTAAAAGGAAATTATATTCATCCCTGCTGAAAGCAGGCTGTCCTACAATGATAGCTGCTTGCTTTAGCCCTTTACGACTAAGAAATTCATTAATACAGCCTCAAAATTGGTCATTCCTGCCCCTTGTATTATTGCTGGAATGATGCCTTTGGGGATATGTTAAAATTAGAAATTTCATGTTTAAGAAAATTATCTGGATAGCGTTATCACTTATCGCCGCCTTCTCACTTTCAGTTGTTGTCGGGATTATCAATCCATCAGAAAAAATCAACGGCCTCTGGCTCGTTGTTGCCGCAGGATGCTTTTATGCAATCACCTACAGATTCTATGCATCTTTCCTGGCTGCAAAAGTCCTCTCAATAGACAAGGTCCGTCTGACGCCAGCTCAAAGATTCTCGGACGGCATAGACTATCATCCGACAAACAAATGGGTTCTCTTCGGGCATCATTTCGCTGCAATAGCTGGTGCAGGGCCCCTCATCGGTCCCATGCTTGCAGCCCAGTTCGGCTATCTCCCCGGATTCTTATGGATTCTCATCGGTGCGGCTCTGGGAGGTGCGGTGCACGACATGGTTATCCTGTTCGCATCTGTCAGAAGGAATGGCCGCTCCCTTGCTCAAATAACCAGGGATGAGATCGGGCCTGTAGGTGGATTTGCTGCCACCCTCGCTATACTTTTCATCATCGTAAAATCAGGGAAGCTCAAATATGCGTGGGTTACCTTCGTACCAATGATTTTCATGTTTGCTACGACACTGACTGCTTCATGGAAACTCTTTCTCATACTCGGAGACAAAGCATCTTCTGCAGAACTTCCTTACGAGTCATTCACATATAGACTCGATGCAGTCTTGATTGTAATAATGGCGCTCCTTGCAATCACTGTTTTAATAGACATTGTATACAAATTATATTCATATGCATCCGGAAAGGTCAGGATTCCCAACTAACCTCTATTATTCACAAATTTCCTGATCAACCAGAGCAGCTTTATGAATGATAATCTGGGTTAGGATACACCAGAAAAATAATTGATTGTTGAATCGAGGTTATGCTGTTCTCTCCAGTTGCTCCACGACTTTCTGTGCATCATCCCACGTGAGCCATTTGGCCTTGGGATTCCTTATGAGATAAGCAGGATGGAACGTCGGCATCACGGGAATGCCCTTGTAATCAAAAAATTTCCCCCGTACAGAAGTTATTCGTACCTTTGTGTTGTCCATAAGCGTCTGGGCGGCTATACGACCTAAGGTCATAATGACCAGCGGCTCTATAATTGCAATCTGTTTTTCTAAAAACTCCCTGCATGTTTCTATCTCATCTGTTTCAGGATCACGGTTCATCGGTGGCCTGCATTTGACGATATTCGCAATATAGACGTCCCCCCTTGCAAGCCCCATCTTCTCTACGAGCCTTGTCAGGAGCATTCCTGCATCTCCGACAAAAGGCCTTCCCTGTATATCCTCTTCCCTTCCCGGCGCCTCACCGACAAACATAAGCCTGGCACAGGGGTCTCCCTCGCCAAAAACGATATGATTTCTCTTATCGGCAAGCTTGCACCGTTTGCAGTCGCCGATCTCTTCTCTCAGGCACTCTAAAGCGTGTGCCTTCACTGTTTCAGGCTGTGCACGGGACCGATGTGAAGGGCTTCCCATCGTTGATGAATCTTTCTTTACTGCTATTGGCAAACGTTCAAACCCGAGTGCCTCATAGAATTCAAGCAGTCTGATCATATCATCCAAGATATCCTTTTTGCTATTTCTTAATGTCTGCGTTGACATAATTTTTTATCGCTCGCCCCACTTTAACTTTGCTCTCAGTATCTCGAAGTATTTTTTACCGCACGGCGTCATGAGTTTTGTATTGAATGGAGATCTTTTCACTTCAATGATATCATTGAGATTAAGAGAAAAACCGACCTGCCCGTCAATAGTGAGAAATACGTCCTCTGCTGGTGACCTCAGAACCATCCTGATCAATGCGCTGTCAGATAATACGATCGGTCTGTTCGTGAGCATATGAGGACATATTGGTGCAAGCAGAATACTGTGCAATGTAGGATAAAGGATGGGCCCTCCGGCGGACAGAGCATAAGCGGTTGAACCCGTTGGTGTTGCAACGATGAGGCCATCAGCCTTGAAGGTCGTTACATAATCATCGTCTATATAAGTCTCAAGGTCTATGATCCGGGCCAGGGCCCCTTTGTTTACTACAATATCATTCATAGCAACATATTCTGCAACGTCCTTCCCGTTTCTGGAAACATATGATTCAAGCATAATCCGTTCCTCGACCGGACATTTACCGGAAAGTACCATTTCAAGAACATCGTAAATCTCTTCCCGCTTGACCTCTGTAAGGAAACCGAGTCCACCTATATTCACTCCCAGTACGGGTATCTCTTGCTCACCGACGAGTCTGCACACACTGAGCATCGTTCCATCTCCACCGATAACTATGATCATGTCAGAGCATGACGGTATCTGCAAGCGCGGGCATCCGGAGATATCGAGAGCAGATGCAACATCGCTGTCAACAACCGTTTCAAATCCCTTTTGCTTGAGCCACGGCAAAAGTTTTTGTAAAATTTCAACCGGCTCAGGGACTCCTGTTTTACAGATTATTCCAATGTTCTTCATCGTCTCCCTCAATAGTTATCTCTCTCATATTTTCTCCTGTCGACTTTATCCGTACGGTGATTGTATCGTCCGGCAAAGCATGCTCGACCTTCTCTGCCCATTCAATGACAGAAACAGTGTCAGTTCCTATGTACTCCCATAACCCCAGTTCGTCGAGTTCAGATTCTTTTTCTATCCTGTAGAGGTCAATATGGTTAAATCGCGGCACCGTATCATATTCAGCAATAATTGTAAAACTGGCACTCATGATATCTCTCTCATGGATGCCAAAGGCATGTGCAATACCTTTCACAACGGTCGTTTTCCCGGATCCGAGTTCACCGTACAGGCCAACCACACTGCCGGCTTTCAAATTCTTCCCCAGACGATACCCTATCGCCTTTGTATCGTCAGGACTATTGCTTATCAATATCATGCCTAAAGCACATTAAAATATACCAATAAACCCTCCCTGCCTTCCACGGGCATTCCCTCCGTATCTGTATGAATAGTATGCATGTGGGTTACAGTACGTGCAATCGTGCGACATCCATATGTGCTCTCTGAGTATCCCCATTGATACTGCCTGCTGTATATTTGCTGACGCAAGGTCTATGCAATACTTCCCCCTTGTATGGGCTTTAACGTATCTTCCGTCTCCCGTAGCACTACAGATACCATCTTTTACGTCTTTATCGACAACATAACAATTCCACCGTATACTTGGTCCGAGGGCAATGCTTATATCTTCTGGCGAAGAGAAAAAACTCTCAATCATTGTGCGTATAGTTTTTTTTATAATCTGTTCAGCTGTCCCTCGCCATCCTGCATGGACAGCACCGACTGCCGATTTTCGCCGGTCATGAAGCAGTATGGGCACGCAGTCAGCAACCTGGACCCCAATGAGAATACCCCTTCTCTTTGTAATCACCGCATCTGCAACTGCAGGTTCTATCTCTGCTCCTAAAACGAAAACCGTGCTTGTATGTTTCTGTATCGGGAAAAATATGTCCCTTTTTTCAATCGATAACAGATGGGAGAGTTTCTTTTTATCAGCACCGAGCACTCTCGTCGTGAAAAAGGCCTTTACAGTCCCATCAAATATATCAGGACAGATCAGTTCTTCCATAGTCCATGAGTGCAGAGAACGCATGAGGGATGCTGTCTATGATATCTGTCGCTATCAGTGAATGCATGCCTTTCTCCGATGCTGCAATGTCACCTGCCAGGCCGTGCATGAATACGCCAAGAATGCATGAACTGAGAGGATTCATCGTCTGGCTTAAAAATCCGGCAATCATTCCCGTGAGCACATCTCCCGTCCCCCCTGTGGCCATGCCGGGATTTCCGGTCGGATTGATAAAAACCCTGCCGTCAGGTGCCGCTATAATGGTTGGTGCACCTTTGAGGACGAGATACGTCTTTGTGTCGCGTGCAAACGAAAGAGCCGTGGTAATGCTGTTCTGTGCTATGCTCCTCAGGATTCCTGTATGGAGTTTTTTGGCGTGTGAGGTTTCCTCTGTTGCTCTTTTCCTCCCCCTGCTATCATGGATGAGTCGCGCCATCTCACCGGGATGGGGAGTGAGAATGACCGGGGCACGTGCCGTCGAAAAAATTCCCTTTTTTCCCTGAAGCGAATTTATTCCATCTGCGTCTATGACAATTGGAGACGGGGAATTCTTCATAAGGGTCTCCATGATCAGTTCTGTTTCAGTGGTCACCCCTATGCCAGGACCGATTGCAATGAGATGAGCTGTTCCCTCCAGAAAATCAAGTATGATGCGGGATGCCTTACGTGATAATGTTCCATCTTCCTTGCCTGGGAGAAGAAGGGTCATCTCTTCTGTAACGCGTGACTGGAATACATCTGCGAGAGACTCAGGAACACCGAGTGTGACAAGCCCGGCACCGGCCCTGAGGCATGCCTTTGCCGCCATGAGCGCTGCACCTGTCTTCCCTCTTGAACCTGCTACGATGAGTACATGGCCGTAAGTTCCCTTATGTGAAGAGCTCTGCCTTTCGGGCACGACTGAATACACGCTCCTTTTTTCGAGAAGCTCAACGTTGAGTTTGTCTGAACAGAGTAATGCTTTTGGAAAACCGATATCTTCTACAAACAGCTCTCCAGTGTATTTTGCACCTGGATGCACAAGATGTCCACGCTTTGGTAACCCGAACGTGACCGTATAGGTGGCTCTTATAGCTCTTCCCATAATCTGCCCGTTATCCGATGAAATACCGGAAGGGATATCAACGGAAACAACAGGTCTCCCTGATGCATTTATTGTATCAATGACATCTGCCAATACTCCGGTTACATCCTTGCTCAAACCCGTTCCTAACAGGGCGTCAACAACAATGGAATGGCCTGTAAGTATCAAGGGAGCATGGCTCAGAAGGTCTTGTACTGGTTTTATCTCAACACCAAACTTTACAGCAGTTTTATATTGCACAAGGGCATCTCCTTTTAAATCCTCCGGCTTTGCTGCAAGAAAGACCTTTACTTTCCAGCCATTGCTGTGGAGATTCCGTGCAACTACAAACCCGTCACCGCCGTTATTACCTTTTCCTGAAACAACAATAACCTTCCCCCTGTCAACAAGCTCCTTTACTTTAGCAGCAGCTGCGAGCCCTGCCCTTTCCATAAGCACAACACCGGTAATACCGTAACTGTTTATCGTTTCGCTATCTATCGTACGCATTTCTTCAGCAGTTGCTACCTTCATTATTCCTCATTCCGCCTGAATGCTTGCATGACATTCCAGTACAACGCATGCAACGCCGTAGTCGTGTTCGTGGCTGAGGCTCAGATGAGCCTTTTTTATCGATTCTCCATTGAAAATTTCCCTGAGTTTTCCATTAACTTTTATATACGGTTTCCCGCTTTCCAGATTCATTACCTCGATATCTGTAAGGGATACAGTAAACGCCGATCCCACGGCTTTTACGAGCGCCTCTTTCGCTGCAAAACGCACAGCAAGTGATAGATACGGTTCTCTCTTTTTAAAACAATAGGTAATTTCACTTGCAGTGAATACCCTTTTCAGGAAACGCTCACCCCATTTCCTCACGACGTCTCTCATACGGTCGATCTTAACGATGTCTATCCCAATACCATAGATCATATATCAACACTCAGTGCGAATCACGACCTTTTCCATAATGATAAACGCTCATCTCCTGCAAAGCAAGGATTTTCTCTATCAAAACGGGTTACGTGCTTTAGAGACTGTGTCACAATTAGAATTTTTATATTAATGCACCAATATGTTGTAGCCGCAAACTTTAGTTTGCGCAGAATATACGCAGGCTAAAGCCTGCGGCTACCTTTGTGACACAGTCTCTTATCCGTGGTTGCATTCTTGACATGAGGGAATCTATTCTTTAGAATCATGTTACCATCGAGGGAAAGGATTTGTTTTGCAGGTAAACATCACTGGAAAGACTAAGATCACAGGTCTCTTTGGATATCCTGTAGAGCACTCCCTATCCCCGGCTATGCATAACGCTGCATTCAGATCACTCGGCCTCGATTACTGTTACGTGCCTTTCCCCGTCCGTCCTGAGCAGCTACACGATGCAGTGAAAGCAATAAGGGCACTCAATTTCAGCGGGGTCAATGTCACCGTACCACACAAGGAAACCGTCATCCCTCTTCTTGACGAAATACATGAAGAAGCATCTTTTATCGGTGCAGTGAATACAATCGTAAACACGAACGGTAAACTCACCGGTTACAATACTGATGGCAGGGGATTTATGCGGTCACTATCGGAAAACGGCATTTCACTTGCAGGCAAAGATATATTCATAATCGGTGCAGGCGGAGCTTCAAGAGCCATCAGTTATTATCTCTGCCAGAAATCAAAAAGCGTTACGATATACAACAGAACGCTCAAAAGGGCAGAAAAACTCGTCGGAGACCTTAAAAAACTTTGTAATAACATATCGATTCAAGACAGTTTTTCCCATATCAGAGATTTCCACGTAATCATTAACGCAACAACCGTTGGGCTCAAGGAAGAAGACCCTGCTCTCTTTGATATGTCCAGCCTCAAGAAAAACCACATTATCTGCGATCTTATATATAAAAAAACACGCCTTCTTAAAGAAGCCTCTCGAAAGGGCTGCAAAATAGTTGACGGTTCCGGTATGCTCATCTGGCAGGGGATGCTGGCATTCGAACTCTGGACCGGGAAAAAGCCGCGGCCTGAAGTGATGCGTAAGGTGTTGAAATTTAAATAATATCTTCTTTATCTTCAATTTTTAAACACAAATATTCGGTGTTTATAATCTTGACAATAGAGAAAATATTTGATAATTTTGAGTTAAGAAATTTAATAACCTTTAATTAATTGTACATATCATAATGTTTATATTACCTATTTGTCATCTGGTTATGTTCGCAAATAACAGGGAGGTGGTCATTTAGGATTTATAGGATATCTCAGAATAAAAAGCGTAATGTATGAGCAAAAAAAGGAGGCAAACGATGAAAAGTGGGGACGCTTTAGGAAAAAAACTCCTCAATGAACTGAAACTCCGCGGAATAAGCAGAAGAGATTTCCTCAAGTATTGTGCCGCAACAGCAGCCTTTTTAGGTCTCTCAGAAATCGAATTTACCACAAAAATCGTCCAAGCAATGGAATCGAAAAAACCACCGGTAATCTGGTTAGAAGGACAGGATTGCGCAGGATGTACAATCTCTTTCACAGGGATACTGAATCCCCCGGCTGCTTCGATAATTCTTGACAAGATCTCTCTTCGATATCACGAAACAGCCATGGCTGCTTCCGGACACCTTTCGGAAGAGGTGTTTCATGATACGGTAAAACGAGGGGGATATGTATTAATCGTTGAAGGGTCTGTGCCTTCCGCAGACGACCGTTTCTGCATGGTCGGTGGTCGCACATTCAGAGAGATGCTGGAAGAAGCAGCACAGAAGGCCGCTGCCATTATTGCTGTTGGCGCCTGTGCGACTTATGGCGGGATACCAGCTGCTACACCAACCAAAGGCATCGGTCTCGACAAGGCACTCCCTGGAAAAACAGTCATCAACCTCCCTACCTGCCCTGTACATCCAGATCACCTGGCCGGTACAATTCTCTATTTCCTTACCACCGGCAAGGTCCCGAAACTGGACAAAATAGGAAGGCCGGTCATGTATTACAGTGAAACGATCCATGACAATTGCAGGCGTCGTGCTCACTTTGATAACGGTCAATTCCTTACAGACTGGAACGACCCAAAACAGAAAGACTGGTGTTTGTTTGAAAAAGGGTGCAAGGGGCCAATGACATATGTCGATTGTGCGGTCCGCAGATGGAACGACGGAATAAACTTCTGCATCGACTGTGGTGGTGTATGTACCGGTTGCGCAGAGCCAACGTTCTATGCCCAGATGTCGCCTCTCTATACTGTCGAAAGCGAAGCATCGAAGAAGATATGGGCAATGAGAGAAGCCGGTCTTTTAAAGAAAAAGAATAGCTGAAAGGGAGGTAAGGATATATGGCGAAGAAAATCACAATAGATCCTATGACAAGGATAGAAGGACACCTGAAGATAGATGTTGAAATAGAAGATGGAAAGGTCAAGAATGCCTGGAGCAGTGGTACCATGGCACGTGGTTTCGAAGCCATGCTTATCGGAAAAGATCCACGTGACGCATCCTATGTAACGAGCCGCTTCTGCGGTGTGTGCTATAGCGTGCATCAAACTGCATCAGCACGGGCACTCGATGACGCCTTCGGAGCCAACGTGCCCTGGGGCGGTGACCTCATAAGAAACCTCGTCATGGGTGCAGAATACATTTACGACCACCTCATCCATTTCTACCAGTTGAGCGCTCTTGACTACATCGACATCATGGCCGTTGCTAACTACAAAGGAAAAGACAAGGACCTCTTGGCCGTGAAGGACAAAATAGTTGGGTTGGTCAGGGCTGGAGACACATTCCCATTAACCCCCCGATATAAACCTGATGAGTTCAGTGTCAATGACCCTGAAATTGTAACCATGGCAGTAAAACACTATATCGATGCACTGAAAATGAATGCAAAGGCACGGAATATGGGCGCCGTATGGGGCGGACGTACACCGCACTACCAGAATATAGTCGTGGGTGGTGTTACATCATTACCTGATATCAACCAGGTAGCCCGGTTCCGTACCATGCTTGACGAACAGAAAAAATTTGTCGAAGAGGTATATATTCCCGATGTTCTCCTCTTTGGGACAGGCCCGTTATGGAAACTTGCTGAATTGGGTGTTGGCGGCGGTCATTACAACTACCTCGCATACGGCGATTTTCCAAGAGACGAGAGAGGCAGAGACCTCGTCTTCCCGTCCGGTGTTATCATCGGCCTTGATCCCGCAAATTTAAAAGTACAATCTGTTGATAAAGACAAGATTGTTGAATCTGTAAAATACGCCTGGTACAAGGAAAATAAGCCGGTACATCCTTATAATGGTGAGCAGATATTTGATCTTGACAAAAAGGACGCATACAGCTTTGTTAAGGCTCCGCGGTATGACGGCACACCCATGGAGGTCGGACCGCTTGCAAGAATGCTTGTTTCAAAAAATCCTACTATTCTTGATTTGGTTAAAAAAGGTGCTAAACCCGGTGCTGTGGCTCGCCATGCAGCCCGTGCTGTCGAAACAAAGCTGGTCATAGATGCATGCTACGGGTGGTTGGATCAGCTGATGACTGAAATGACAAAACCCGGCTTCAAGATTCACGACACGAAACATTGGGATCCACCGGAAAGCGGCATGGGGTCAGGCTTCCACGAAGCACCTCGAGGGGCATTAGGCCACTGGGTCAAGATTAAAAACAAAAAAATAGAAAACTATCAGGCTGTTGTTCCTTCAACCTGGAATGCCTCACCCCGTTGCGAAAACGGAAACCGCGGCCAGTATGAAGAATCACTCATTGGCGTACCGGTACCTGATCCGGATAATCCCATAAACGTTGTGCGGGTAATCCGCTCTTTCGACCCGTGTCTTGCCTGTGCCATCCATCTCATCGATCCACGGACGAACGAGATAAAGAAATTCCTTATTGAATGAAGAAACAAACTTCACGTTCTGCACTACAAACAAAGGGGGGAGACCATATCTCCCCTCCGAAAATTGTCATTCTCGGCGTTGGGAATCTCTTGCTTTCTGACGAAGGAGTAGGCGTTCATGTCGCCAACAAGCTTATGGAAATGGACCTTCCTAAAGGCATCTCGGTTGTAGAGGGCGGGACTGATGGTTTTCGACTCCTTAACATTATTACCGAAGCTGATCGTTTAATTGTTATTGATGCTGTCAAGGGGGGATTGACTCCTGGCTCGATCTACAGATTTAATCTCGAAGATGTCAAAAACTGCCCGACCGGGTTCAAAACCTCAGTTCACCAGATCGGCATTTTAGAAGTAATACACATGTCCGGGTTAATCGGGAAAACCCCACGGACAACAGTAATAGGCATTGAGCCTCAATCCCTGGAAATGGGAATGGAATTATCTCCGGAAATTAAGGGAAAAGTACCGAGAATTATCGAGCTCGTTCTCAACGAACTCAATGTAACGTCTGATAAATGAACCTCCCCGCCGCAGAGACGGCGGAGTATTGAAATTTAATAAATCTCAAGTATTTTTTGTCATTTCTCCCAATTCATGGTAGTAATCCAGTACCCAAATCCAGCAATAAAAAGATATACTCCTATGATATCGCTTGTCATTGCAAGTCCAGAAGGCATTCGGGACGTGGCAATCTCATCGGAAACAGCGAGATTGCTTCATTACACTCGCAATGATGACATTTCTTACCGCTGACTTTGGGTAGCAATATAGTGTACCATTGTTACAAGACAATCAAACGAAAGAAAAAATAGCAGGGAAACAATTGCTCTTTAAAAGAATCTTCCTTGTCTGTATCGTCCTCTCTTCATTGGCGGGCATTCTCGGGGGGTTCATTTACTGGACCACCTCTGATCTCCCCAATAGTGCACTCCTTGAAGAATATACACCACTGGAGTCATCGAGGGTTTATTCATGCGACGGAAAACTCCTGGCAGAGCTTTACGTTGAACGAAGGACATACATGCCCTCTTATGAAATCCCGGACAATGTGAAACAGGCATTTATTGCTGTTGAGGATATCAGGTTTTACCATCATCCCGGAGTCGACTTTGTCGGAATCATGAGGGCATTGTGGCATGATATCAAGGCCCGTGAAATTGTTGAGGGCGGGAGTACCATCACGCAACAGCTCGCACGGATGCTTTTTCTTAAACCGGACAAGAGTATCAAGAGAAAGTTCAGAGAAGCGGCACTCTCCATACAGATCGAGCGGCGATATACAAAAGATGAGATACTCGGCATGTATCTCAACCAGACATATTTTGGGACGAGAGCCTACGGGATCGAAGCAGCAGCACAGACATATTTTAATAAATCATCAAAAGATCTCACCCTGGCAGAGGCAGCTCTTCTGGCTACGTTGCCAAAGGCTCCGTCTCGTTATTCTCCCTTCAAGAATCCGGAAAGGGCCCGCACAAGAAGGACACTCGTTCTCAACAAGATGTTACAGTATAATTTTATTACTCAGGCTCAATATGAAGATGCGGAAAAGTCACCGCTCCCTGTCACTCCTCACTTCAGAACTTACGATGCACCGTATTTTATAGAAACCCTCAGGCAGGATCTGGAGAAAAAATATGGAAACAAACTGTATGCCTCGGGATACAGGATCTATTCAACCCTGGATTCACAGATGCAACGCAATGCTGAAAAATCCGTCAGAGACGGCCTTGCTGCTATAGAAAAGAGGGTCGGCCCCGGTGTGGAGGCTGCTCTTGTAGCAATCGATATGAGAACAGGTCATATCAAGGCTATGGTAGGAGGATTAAATTTTTGGCAAAACCAGTTTAACAGGGCAAATCAGGCTTTCAGACAACCCGGTTCTTCATTCAAGCCGTTCGTCTATGTCACTGCACTTGAACAGGGTATGACACCAGAGGATATTATTGATGATCTGCCGATATCGTTCAGAGGGTCGGGACCAGGGCGCAGATGGAACCCTCAAAATTACGATGGCACATATCACGGAAGCGTTACGCTCAAAACCGCTCTCGCGAAATCACTCAATGCAGCAACAGTGCGGCTTGCATCTCATCTTGGGATTAAAAACGTTATAAGAACTGCTCAACATCTCGGTCTCAGGAGCACCTTTCAGCATCATCTCCCAGTTGCTATCGGTGCATCGAGTGTTACGCTTATAGACATTGTTTCTGCATATGGAACATTTTCAACAGGATGGAGAGCGGAACCCTTATTCTACGAGCGTATTCTCAACCGGGACATGATCATTGTCGAGGAAAGAAAACCGGTAACGAAGGAAGTGCTCTCCAGAGAAGTTGTAAAACAGATGAAAATCCTTCTCCGTGCTGTTGTCGAAGAGGGTACTGCCTGGAAGGCAAAAGAATTAAACCGTCCCGTCTTTGGAAAGACCGGTACAACCAATGACTACAGAGATGCCTGGTTTATAGGTTTTGATGAAAGGCTAGCTGTCGGAGTCTGGGTCGGGAGGGATGATCATTCACCAATCGGGCCCCGTGAAACAGGCTCGAGGGCAGCGCTTCCCATATGGATAGACTTTATGAAAAAAGTGCCTCAACAAACTCTCCCGGTTCAAAATCCCTGAGGTCATCAATTCCTTCACCAATCCCTATGAGTTTTACAGGGATACCCAGATCCTTCTTTATTGCAAAAATAATCCCCCCCTTTGCTGTACCGTCAAGCTTTGTGAGGGCAACACCTGTAATACCCACAGCTTCATGAAACAGTTCTGCCTGTCTCAGGGCATTCTGTCCTGTTGTTGCGTCAACAACAAGGAGAGCCTCCTGTGGCGCTTCCGGCATTGCTTTTTGGATAGTTCTCTTTAGCTTTTTCAACTCATCCATGAGGCCGCTTTTTGTGTGAAGCCGTCCAGCTGTATCGACAATGACAATATCAATATTTCTGCTCTTTGCTGCTTCTACAGCATCAAAAGCAACTGCGGCTGGGTCAGAACCCTTCTGATGTTTCACGATCCGGGCATCAGCTCTTTGCGCCCATATTTCGAGCTGTTCAATTCCTGCTGCCCTGAATGTATCGGCTGCCGCGAGCAACACAGAGAGGCCCTGGGACCGGAATCTGCTTGCCAGTTTTCCTATGGTTGTTGTTTTCCCAACGCCGTTCACACCGACTGCAAGAATAACGATAGGCTTATTTCCCTGTGTGACGAGGGGATCAGCAGGTTCAAGCAAGGCAGCCATTTTACGCTTCAACAGTTCTTTTACTGAATCGGCATCCTTCGCCTCACCGCTTTTCACGTGCTCTTTCAGAGAATTTATTATTTCCTCAGTAGCACGAGCTCCGACATCAGAAATAATAAGTACCTCCTCGAGTTCTTCCATGGTACTCTCGTCAATCCTGCGATCGGTAAAAACAGTCTCTATTTTTTCAATAAATCCTTTTCTTGTCTTTGCTAAACCTTCCTTAAGTCGATCGAAGAAACCCATCGTTCCCCCTTAACGGACAGCTTTTTTAATATGTTTGTTTTCTTATCGCTGGATTTGGGTATAACTATCTTCTTAACTGTGCAGCTGACAGTTTAATTTTTTTCTGAGGATTTATCAACACCATCCATCTTATGTACTATATAAGAATCTTCACTCTTTTTCTTTTTGGTGATAACAATTCGTGGTGAAGAAGGTTCGCATTGTCATCTCCGAGGGAGCACAGGCGACTGAGGAATCACGCCTCTTTTATACCCTGAATTGCTGTCCCGGGGTATAAAGCATAGAATTTTTCAGAATATTGTGATAAATTTATAGGCTATCCAAAAAAGGAGGTTATGTTTCCGTGCTGAAGAAACAAGACAGATATGCCGTGGCAGTCGTAGGAGCAACAGGAGCGGTCGGAAATGAAATGCTCGTAACGCTTGAAGAGCGTGATTTTCCTATTGCAAAACTAAGGCTGTTCGCATCAGAACGTTCTGAAGGAAAGATCATGGAATTCAGGGATACAGAATTTCCCGTAGAGGTTTTGGACGATAAATCTTTTGAGGGAATGGATATTGCTCTCTTTTCAGCAGGTGCCGAACGGTCAAAAAAGTGGGCACCCGTAGCTGCCCAATCAGGCTGTGTTGTTATAGATAACTCGAGCCAATGGAGGATGGATCCGGAAGTACCTCTTGTCGTCCCAGAAGTTAATAGAGATGACATCACATGGCATAAGGGTATCATTGCAAATCCTAACTGCTCGACAATACAGCTGGTCGTGGCTTTGAAGCCATTGCATGATGCAGCACGAATAAAACGGGTCGTTGTTACAACTTTTCAGTCTGTATCCGGGACAGGGCAGAAGGCCATAGATGAACTGATGCAGCAGACTACTGATTTATTGAACTTTAAAGAAGCACATTGTAAGGTTTATCCTTACCAGATAGCGTTTAATGTTCTCCCCCACATTGATACATTTCTTGAAAACGGCTATACAAAAGAAGAGATGAAAATGGTACGTGAAACAAGAAAAATATTAGGTGATGATTCAATAAAGATTACAGCAACAACGGTCCGGGTGCCGGTCTTCAGAAGCCACTCTGAGAGCGTGAATATTGAAATGGAAAAGAAACTCAGTGCACATGAAGTCAGGGCACTTCTTTCTGCATTTCCTGGAATCGTTGTTTTTGATGCACCTGATAAAAATATCTATCCCTTACCGATCAATGTTGCGGGGAGAGATGAGACTTATGTGGGGAGAATCAGAGAAGACGAATCCATAGAGAATGGTATCAATATGTGGATCGTTGCAGATAACCTGAGGAAAGGCGCTGCCCTCAATGCAGTGCAAATAGCAGAAAAACTCATTGAACTGTCTTAAACAAAAAAAGAGCTGATATTTCCGGTATCACTGGTTAACCCCGTACTCACTTATGAAAAACGTTGATCATATCATACATGCTGATTATATCCTTCCAATGGATGATGAACTTTCTGTTATCGAGCAGGGGGCTGTTGCGGTAAAAGGCGGCAGGATCCTTGATATCGGAAAGTGTGAAGAGATTTCAAAATACTATACCTCAAAAAAAATTGTCACGGGAGATGGAAAGGTACTCCTTCCCGGTTTGATAAATACCCATACGCATGCTGCCATGGTCTATTTCAGGGGAATGGCTGACGATCTCCCTTTACATGAATGGCTTCATGAGCACATATGGCCGGCTGAAAACAGATGGTTCAGCCCCCAATTCATTGCCGATGCCACTGAACTTGCGTGTCTCGAAATGGTCAAGGGAGGGGTAACGGCATATCATGACATGTATTTTTACGAGGATGCTGCGGGAGAGGCTACAAAAAAAATAGGAATGAGAGGTGTGCTCGGTACAGGCATACTCGATTTTCAGACTTCTTTTGCAAAGAACGCCGATGAATACCTCGCCAAGGCCAGGCAGTTTGCACTTGCCTGGGAAGGGGATGAACTCATAACGCCGTGCATTGCCCCACATGCAATCTACACCTGTAGTCCCGATACATTGAAAAAATCCAGGAGACTGGCTGAAAAACTACGTCTTCCTCTGCACATCCACCTCTCAGAGACACAATGGGAAGTGAATGAGGTCATGGCGAGATATAGAATGAAACCGGTTGAATACCTTGAATCACTGGGCTTTTTGGATGAGACAGTCCTGGCTGCTCACTGTGTATGGATCGAAGACAACGAGATTGAACTGCTCGCCAGGAGAAAAGTCGGGGTTTCACACTGCATGGAAAGCAATATGAAACTCGCGTCAGGGTTTGCGCCTGTTGTTACCCTGCTCACCGAGGGTGTCAAGGTAACATTCGGTACAGACGGAGCTGCCAGCAACAATGACCTCAGTATCTTGAGCGAAATGTCAACGACTGCAAAGGTTCACAAGGCCCTCTCAAACAATCCTACTGTCCTTGATGCCAAGACCACGCTCCTCATGGCAACCCGTTGGGGAGCAGACGTATTAGGGCTCGGTAAGAAAACCGGCAGCCTGCAAAAAGGAAAACGAGCCGACATGATAACAATCAATCTCCGTAAACCTCATTTAACCCCCCTCTATAATGTTTACTCGCATATTGTCTATGCGGCAATGGCATCTGATATTGAAACAGTCATGATCAATGGCAAGATTATTGTCAATGAAGGGAAATTATGCACCGCCGATGAGGAAGAAATCATGGCAAAAGCCCGTGTCTGGCAGGAAAAGATAAAACTTTATCTGTAGCAGTTGCGCCGGTATACGATGCGGTGCGCGTTGTTTATGCGTCGGGACCAGTAACCGGAACGGCCATACTCGATCGGATCGGGTTTGCCGCAGCCGGTGAACAGCCTACATCTCCCTTCTCCCCTCGAGGGCCTTGCCCAGTGTCACTTCATCGGCGAATTCTATATCGCCTCCGATCGGGAGGCCGTATGCGATCCTCGTTACTTCAACGTGAAAGGGTGTCAGGAGTTCCCTGATGTACTGTGCGGTCATTTCGCCCCTGGTATTGGGATTTGTTGCTATGATGACTTCCCTGATCTCATTCTTTTTGACTCTTTCAATGAGTTCGTTTATTTTGATCTTATCAGGGGTCAGACCGTCGATGGGAGAGAGCGCTCCAAGGAGTACGTGGTAGATCCCATAAAAACATTTCGTTCGCTCAATAACCATGATATTGCTCGGTTCTTCTACAACACAGAGCTTGCTTCTGTCTCTTGAGCTGCTCGTGCATATGGCACACAATTCTGATTCTGTAATATTGAAGCATTCTTTACAAAACCGAGCCTTGTCTTTTACCTCATCAATAGCACGGGAAATCCCTTTTGCATCCTCTTCAGACATTGAAAGAATAAAAAAAGCTAACCGCTGCGCAGTCTTCCGGCCGATTCCCGGAAGCTTTGTGAGTTCTTCTATGAGGTTTCCTACAATATTTTTTGTCATAAAACCTATACCTTAATACAATAGCATACAACAATTCATATCAGGAATCATCCCCACAGAATTATGTAGAGTCTGTCCATAAATGTTGATTATTCACCCTCCCCTTACCCCTCCCCTCAAGGGAGGGCTTATTTATTAACCCTCTCCCCTGGCGGGAGAGGGTAAGGGTGAGGGGGGTTTAATAGTTTATGGACGGACACTATGTAGAGTTTTTTATAAAATGCCATTCAAATAATCCGTCATTGGTCGGTTTGACAAACCCCATTCTGTTCATAATGTAACAAAGGCTGATCACAATTCTTTTTGCTGTTTATGCTATGATTGCTATTATGCCTGAATTACGGTTAAACCTCATAACAAGGGAATGGGTTATTATTGCTACCGAAAGGGCAAAAAAACCGGAATACTTCAGGCAACGAGGAAACAAAAAGATCTCTCCTGATTTACTCGAAACCTGTCCATTCTGTCCTGGCAACGAGTCTAAAACACCTGATGAGCTCATGCGAGTCACACGTAACGGAAGCTGGCTCGTGAGAGTAATCCCCAACAAATTTGCAGCCCTTTCCCCGGAAGGCCAGCGGGTCAGATCAAATGAGGGTCTGAAACATCTTGTATCCGGTGTAGGGAAGCATGAAGTGATCATAGAGTCCCCGTTGCACAATGTCCCTACAGCCCTTCTGCCCATCGAACACATCGCTGAAGTATTGAAGACGTACAGGGAAAGACTTATCGATGCTTACCGCAGTCCGTTTGTCAAACATGTCATCATATTCAAAAACCAGGGCGAAGCATCAGGTACATCTATTATTCATCCGCACTCCCAGCTTGTCGGGACCCCCGTGACACCTTTCCAGGTTCGGGACAGGATATCAGAGGCGCGAAGGTATTTTGACCACACGGGAGAATGCATGATGTGCGCATCTTTGAGGGATGAACGGACAGACGGAAGGAGAATCATTCTCGATACAGAACATTTTACTACCTTTATACCCTATGCTGCTTTATCTCCATTTCATACCTGGATATTTCCCAAAAGGCATCATGCTACGTTCGGAAATAGTTCTGACGATGAGCTTGTTGACCTTGCACACCACCTCAAGACAGTCCTGTCAAAACTGTACTTCGGCCTTGAAAACCCTGATTTTAATTATGTCATTCGCTCGGAAAGCCCCAAAGAATGCGATTGCGATTACTTTCACTGGTACCTCAGCATTGTCCCCCGTGTGTCACGGTCATCAGGCTTTGAACTCGGCTCAGGCATGTATACCAACCCTTCAATTCCTGAAGAAATTTCCGAATTCCTCAGACACGTCAGGATTAGATAGCACGGTCACATTATCAGGTATCACACAAGATTTTTTCAAGGGATCGCCAACGAATCAAGGATGTCAAAGACTGCATGTACGACCCTTGCATCATGCGTGAGATTAAATATCGGCTCTCCTTTTATATCAAGGTGCACTAATGCTTCATCCTGAGGAACAAGACCGGCAACAGAAAGGCCCAGTTGCTCAGCCTGCTTTGTCAGACCCTCACCTTCGGTTCCGGCTATTCGATTGATAATCAATACCCTTTGAGCAACGTCAAGATCGAGTTCATGAACAAGTCCATTTATTCTTTTCGCTGTTTGTACGCCCCGCAAAGCAGGGTCACTGATTATCAAAAGCACATCAACCTTGTGTGTCGTTCTCCTGCTTAAATGTTCCATGCCGGCTTCGTTATCGATAACAACATACGGGTATGTCTCGGAGAGTTTATCTGTATATTTTCTTATTATATTGTTTGCAGCACAGTAGCATCCCGGACCCTCCGGTCTTCCCATGACAATGAGGTCAAAACCTTTCGCCTCAATAATTGACTGCTGTACCTGATAATCAAAAAGTTGTTCCGTGGACATGCCTCCGGGACGATCTGCACCGCTTCGTATTGTCTGTAGCGATTCCTCCCGCAACGAGCCGATCGTTGCATGGACGTCAACTCCGAGTACTTCATTCAGGCAATTGTTCGAATCTGCGTCCACTGCCAGGACCGGTTTTTTCTTTCTCTCGATAATATAACGGATCGTCAAACCCGCAATTGTAGTCTTACCCGTCCCCCCTTTACCTGCAAATGCAATCACAAATGCCATGAATTATTATACAAGAGTTGAAATTTTTCATATAATGGCAGACAATATATATATGATCTTGATTTCCGGTATAGACACCTAAAATGGTTGATAATTAATGATTATGAAACACTTCTTCTTTCTTACAGTTTGCACTATATTACGCATTTTGTTCACTGCCCTTTTCATCTTATTTATCGTGTTCCCGGTTTCACTCTTCCCTGAGACTAAGAATCAAAAACGCACCTATGTTGGTTCAGATGCGTGCAAAACATGCCATGATAAGGAATACACCAGCTTTATGAAGTACGCAAAGAAGAGCAGGTCATATGAAAGCATCGAGAGAGTCAAAAGAAGCCTGACTGACGAGGAAATCAAAGGGTGCTACTTTTGTCACACGACCGGATACGGCAAGCCAGGTGGTTTCACAAGCGCCGAAAAAACACCCCATCTGAAGAATGCTGGATGCGAGGTATGCCACGGCCCCGGCGGACTCCATATAAAAACAAAAGCTCCCTCTGATATCAAACGGCGCATGACCATGGAAGACTGCGAGGTCTGTCATACCTCGGAGAGAGTGAAGGCCTTCAGGTATAAGCCCCTGATTCACGGAGGTGCCCACTAAATGGTCTCGTTCAAAATCCTGTCATATCAGAACCCCTTTTTTCCACCGTTTTTCAAAACCATCATGGCATGGAGCTGAAGATACATGCTTAATTTCATAAAAAGACGGCTGGCAAACAAGATCCTCCTTGCCCTCATTCTGACCATTGCTGTGATCATGATCAACGAGATCACCTTCCGCATATACTTTGGGACAAAAGACAGAATGGACCTCCTGGTCATTGCTGCCGAGGAATTGGCTGCTTCAACATATGCCGGCATCAAGTACCCTATGGCCGTAGGAGACGCAAAGGCTATCAGAAAGCAATTGACAAGTCTCAGGGAAATAACAAAAGATGTTGAAGTAATGATCTGTGATTTCAACCAGGAGATTATCTATTCAAGCCATGAGGAGAAGGTACATACCCAGGTTGCCGATACGATCAGAAATGAAAAGGCACTCAGTGCTTTAAATGATACCCTTAAAACAGGCACCGGAACAGAACCTTTTGAGGATCAAATCAACAATAAAAAATATCTTGTCCTCTTCCAGCCAATCTTTAACGATGAGGACTGCTATCACTGCCACGGCTCCTCCAGAAAGGTTCTCGGGAGCATGATCGTAAAAATAAGCGAAGATCCTATTTACAAGGCCGTCACAGCCCAGAGAAACCGGACATTTGCATTGCTCGCCCTGACACTTCCTTTCGCAATATTATTGACCAACCTGATCGTCAATAAATTTGTCAGGCACCCTGTAGAAAAATTAGCCGAAAAGGCAAAGAGGTTTGCTGAGGGCGACACATCTGTCGTTGCAGACGTAAACACAGAGGATGAGATCGGAGTTCTTGCTAATACGTTTAATTATATGGTAGGAAGAGTAACTTTTACGAGTAAAAGATTGGAGGAAGAAGTAACGAGAAAGACGGCTTTATTAAATGAGAGGACACGCCTCCTGTCACTTTTGGAAAACGCAAACAGGGAGCTGAGAGCATTGGACAAAATGAAATCAACCTTCCTTGCAAATATGTCGCATGAACTGAGAACCCCCATGAATGCGATCATAGGGTACACTGACCTCCTGCTCGATAAAGTCGACGGACCGATCAATGAAGAGCAGGAGAAAAGCCTGAAAAAAGTGGCCAACAATGCCAGACACCTGATGCAGTTGATCAATGACGTCCTCGATATATCAAAGATAGAATCAGGGAAAATGAAACTGTCGCCAAAGGAAATTGATCTCAAATGGATTATCGATTCTGTTACGCCAACGTTTGAGCCGGAGATGAACAAGAAAGGCCTTACCCTTACGGTTGACATTGCTGAAGGGTTACCCCTGTTATATGGTGACGAGGACAAAGTTAAACAAATCTTAATAAACCTCTTATCAAATGCTATTAAATTTACAGACAAAGGTGGCATTACAATTAAAGCAGCAATCTCAGAGCGCGGTGTTGAACCGGGAGAGCCTCCCGTTTTTGCTGAAATCTGTGTTCAGGACACAGGGATAGGCATAAAAGAAGACGATATCCATAAGATATTTGACAAGTTCGTCCAGGTAGACCTCACAACTGTCCGCCAGTATGAGGGAACGGGTCTTGGCCTCAGTATTGCAAGGGGTCTCGTAGCTCTTCATAAAGGCATGATCTGGGTAAAGAGCACGTACGGTGAGGGGAGTACATTCTGTTTTACGCTCCCTTTACATAAAGAGCTGCTCGAAAAGCCTGCCGAGCCCGTTGTAGAGCGAAGGATGGCAGAAGGACTTGCCGAATACTTTGGAACACCTGTCGAAACATTCATGAAGGATCCGGAATATGCAGGAAAACCTATACGATGCTGGGAATATGTAAAGTGTGGGCAGCCGAGTTGTCCCGCATACGGCAGTAAAGAGCACAAGTGCTGGCTCATACTCGGCACGCATTGTGCCGGCATGAAAATAGCCGCCTACCCGGAAAAGGTTGATTTCTGTAAAGGCTGCGATCTTATCAAGCATCTTGTAATGAACAGGGAAGAAAAACTGACGGATTACGAATTAACCAGACTTTCCCAAATGCTTCCGGAGGGAACGGAAAAGAAAACGATATTGGCCATAGATGATAATCCAGAGGCGGTTGATCTCATCAGGAAATATCTGGGAGAAGAGTATAATGTCGTTGGTCTTCTCAGCGGGGAAGGCGTTGTGGAAAAAGCACAGGAGATAAAACCGCTTGCTATAACACTCGACATTATGATGCCAAAGAAAGACGGATGGCAGGTGTTACGGGAGTTGAAAGAGACCCCGGCTCTTCAGGACATCCCGGTAATCATCCTCTCGATCGTTGACGACCAGAAACGGGGGTTCAGCCTCGGTGCAGCGGAATATCTCGTGAAACCAATAGACAAAGACGTCCTTTTAAGGAAACTGAAGAATTTTGAAAAGATGAAAAAGATAAAGCGGGTACTCGTCGTAGATAACGACCCGGAAACAGTGAGAATGATCGGGAATGTCCTTAAAGAAGCAGGTTATCAGGTAACGATGGCATATAACAGTAAGGACGCCATACACTCTATCGAGAATATCACACCCGACCTTATAGTTTTAAACCCTGTAGCACCGGATGTTGGATTGGATGTCGTTGAATACTTGAAAACCGTGGACAGTTTCAAAAACATTCCCCTGGTGATCGTTACAAACAAGCACCTGACTGACAGGGAGATAGAGGATTTAAATGGCAGGATTCAAGGGATACTGAACAAAGGAATCCTTACCAGGGAAGATCTGTTACGTGAACTGAAAAATACTATTAATAGTGTCAACAACTAGACAATGTCATGCTTGTCCAAAATAAATTTCAAAGGGAGGCCGGATACCTCATAAACACACTGAATCGACATGATAATTAATATGGCATACCCCGGTTCTGTTATCAGAAGTTTTCCTGATTACGCTCATAGAATGTCACAGGGAAACAGGATGTTTTCTTTATACGGTGTCGTCATTGTGTTTATTCAGCACCCGGCTTCCTTTTCCGCAGTTTATTTTGGACAGCAATGAGGTAATATGAAATAACATTTTAAACCCCGTTGGATTTTCTTGAGAAAACTGTATAATACCCTTTAAGGGAATGTGACCATGGAAGAAGTAAAAAAATCTCAGATAAAGATACTCGTAGTAGAAGACAATCAGGACAGCCGCGAATTAGTAGTGAAAGTTTTAAAAAATAAGGGCTACGAGATGATCGAGGCATCAGATGGCGAAGAGGCATTAGAGAAGACAGCAAGCGATAAACCGAATCTTATCCTCATGGATATCTCGATTCCCAAATTGGACGGCTACGAGGTCGCAAAACAACTGAAAGATCAGGAAGAATTCAAGCACATCCCTATTATTGCGCTCACCGCTCATGCAATGAAGGGGGACCGGGAAAAATTCATATCAGTCGGTTTTGAAGGATATATCTCAAAACCCATCAATATCCACGATTTGCCAAATCAGATTCGTGCCTACCTTAAAGGAAAGTGGGAAAGCGTCTTGCATGGCGAAGAAGAGTAAAATTCTTATTGTTGATGATGCGGTAGACACTGTCGAACTTCTCAGAAAAAGATTTCAGGCTGAAGGCTACGAAACAGCAGAAGCATACAATGGTGAAGAAGGCCTTCAAAAGGTTCAGGAGTTCAATCCTGACTTAATGGTTCTCGACATCATGATGCCAAAAATTGATGGCTATGAGGTATGTCAAAGACTCAAGGCAGACGAACATACGAAGTATATTCCTATTCTTATGCTTACTGCAAAGGGCGAATTAGAAGATAAGATCAAAGGACTCGATATCGGGGCCGATGACTATCTGCCGAAGCCGTTTGACTACAAGGAACTCTCTGCCCGCGTACGCTCTTTACTGACCACCAAGGCTGCACATGAAAGAAAAGTCGAGGTGGAGAAATCAGGCGCTCTCGAACAGATGATGGACCAGGTTGCCCACGAAATAAGGAATCCCCTCACTGCAATCGGTGGTTTTGCACGAAAAGTCTATGGAAAACTTCCTGAAGGTGACTCCAACAGAAAATATATGCAGATGATCCTTGAAGATGTTACCGTGCTTGAAAACATGATAAAGCAGCTTATCGAGTTAAAATCGATGTCTGCTTCCTATAAAGAACCGGCAAACATCAACGAGATTATCTTAGATTCATTGAATGTTTTTGAATATGAATTTAAACAGAAAGATATACGAATCAATACGGAACTCGCCAATGATCCTCCCCTTATTCCTGTAGATAAAAAACTTTTCAAGAGAGTACTCTGCAACCTGATCAAGAATGCAATTGAAGCAATGCAGTCCGGAACGAAAATCCTCAAGATCGTGAGCAGAATCAGCGGAAATCATTTCGTCATCCTCATATCAGATACCGGCATAGGAATCCCCAGGGAAAAGATCAAGAATATTTTCGATCCATTAGTAACATCAAAGGTATATGGCCCTGGACTTGGGTTAACCCTGGCACAAAAAATACTCCAGGATCATGGCGGTAACATCGATGTAGAAAGTGAACCTGGGAAAGGCACAACTTTTACCATAACATTACCTTTAGAGAAAACCTGAATTATTTACCGAGGGACTTCAGGGTTCTCAGGCGTGCAATCTCTTCCTGATAACCGTAGATGTGGGCACCAGCGCTGTATGCATAGAGGGGACCATTCTTGAGATGTGTTTCTGAAGCAACAAATTCCTTGAGCATTTCAATCCCGCCAAGGTTTGTCGGAAACCCTGCCCAGAGATCCCATGACCGGAAATAGGCACTGATAGTCAAAACAAGGTCACTGACTTCCGGAATAACCTTAAAATCCAGTATCCTGAGGCATGGGGGATCAAGTTTTCCGTCCTTGCCATAGCAAATATCAAGATCATGGGGAGTTGCGATTTCTATAACAGCCTGATTTGTCAGAGGCGTTTCTTTCAATATTTCTATGACGCGCTCAAATTGTGATCCGCCAAGCGGCATACTGCTATGAATCCTGCTTGCATACGTATATGTCTCGTTTTCAGCCAGTTCGGGATTCATAAGATAATTAACGAAATAGTCCTCAATATATTCTCTTGTCGTAGGAGCAGGTATTCCCATTCCCGGAGGTATCGTCGGGACCATATCGTAATAAGGATGTTCGATATACACCGCAATGCCGGGATACTGCAAACGATATTGTTCTCCCTCAAATGATCCTTTTTGAATCCTCTGTTCGTATGCATTATCAAATAAGTAATACACAAGCTGAAACCACGCATCAGATATCGTCTTAGCCTTTAAGAAAAAAGGAAGCATAACATCCCCCTTGTTTATAGGTTGTCTTGGTTTTTATAGTGTATCACATACCTGTCTGAAATATATTTTAAGAGGGCGCCCAATCATCTTCAATCACCCCCACCCTCCCCCTCCCCCGTCAAGGGGGAGGGGAGTATATGGTAACACCACAGCAGAGGCTGTTGGGTATTGAAAATTTAATAAACACACTACGTTACCCCAAAAACTGCATTTATCGGAGACAAAGTTGAATGAAAAGTCTCTTGTCCCGACAAAAGTCGGGGTTGAAATCAAAAGACTTTGAAGGCGACTGTGCCTCCGGTGCAACAATCAATTGCATTTTCCGGGTTATACAGAAACCAATTAGTGTCTGTGTATAAAGTCGTATTTTGTCATCCTCCGGCTTGGAGATTGTGTCACAATTAGAATTTTTATATTAATGCACCAATATGTTGTAGCCGCAAACTTTAGTTTGCGCAGAATATACGCAGGCTAAAGCCTGCGGCTACCTTTGTGACACAGTCTCTTGACCGGGGGATCCAGAACTTATTGAAGAGACTGGATTCCCGCCGGAGTTTATCCCGTACCGCGATACGGGGCGGGAATGACGACTTTTTTGGCAGACAGCAATTTATACACAGACACTAATTATGGCATATCGCATTTTTTGTTATCCGAAGTTTTCATGACTATGCCCATATAACGTCAACCTCCTTGAGGGTGAGGATTCAAAAGGCCGACACCTTGAAAATACAATGGGAATACACTCGCTCTACATTGACAGGGTTTCTTATGGTAAACTGTATATAAATTCAAAAGAGGCATTTATATATCATGGGAAACATTGAGAAGGTATTAGTTGCTAACCGGGGAGTTACCGCTGTCAGGATCATGCATACCTGCAGGGATCTGAAAATTCCAACTGCTGCGGTGTACAGCACCCCTGACCGTCTTGCACACCATGTTTTCATGGCGGATACCGCAGTACATATCGGTGAGGCGCCTCCTGTCGAATCATACCTCAATATGGAAAAAATGATTCAGGCTGCTGATCAGAGCAATTCGAATGCAATACATCCCGGGTGGGGTTTTCTTGCCGAGAATCCCCGTTTCGCACAGATGGTCATAGACGCAGGACTTATATGGATTGGTCCCCACCCTGAAGTCATAAAATCATTAGGAGACAAAATCCAGGCTAAAGAACTTGCTGAGAAGGCTAATGTACCAACAATACCAGGCATCATTGATGTCAAGAGTGTTGATGAGATCAAGAAATGGATGAAAAATAAAAAAGTGCGTTTTCCGATCATGATAAAGGCAGTTGCCGGCGGCGGCGGCAAAGGACTCGTAAAGGTTGAAAATAATTCAGATTTAATACATTCCTTTGCCCAGGCATGCTCAGAAGCATTAAAGGCATTCGGTGACGACAGGGTACTCGTTGAAAAATACATAGAGCGCGGCAGGCATATAGAAGTACAGGTTGTTGCTGATATGCATGGAAATGTCGTTCATCTGTACGAAAGGGAATGTACAATTCAAAGGCGTAACCAGAAGATCATTGAAGAGGCACCTTCTCCGAGTATCAACGATGACCTCCGGAATGAGATATGCTTTACAGCAACACGTCTCATGAGAGAGATAGGATATACCTCAGCCGGTACAGTCGAATTTCTTTTCGACTCTTCGACCAAGAAATTCTATTTTCTGGAGGTCAATACCCGGCTTCAGGTGGAACACGGAACTACCGAGCTGATTACAGGACTCGACATTGTTCGCATTATGATTGACATCGCAATGGGCAAAACACTCCCCTTCAAACAGGCAGACGTGGTCCCGAACAGGTGGTCATTAGAGGTTCGTCTCAATGCTGAGGACCCGAAGACCTTCAGCCCGTCATTTGGTACGATTACGAGGCTTCAGGTCCCCCAGGGTCCAGCGGTCAGAGTGGCAACCGGTGTCTATGAAGGTGCTGACATCCCTCCATACTATGATTCACTTTTCATGCTCTTAATGTCAGCCGGGGCTGACAGGGAAGATGCAATAAGGGTCATGGACCGCTCCTTGAGCAGGAACCTCAGGGTCGAAGGTGTAAAGACCCTGGCCCCGTTGCTCTTGTCCATCATCAGGCACCCTGCGTTTCGCGCAGGAGAATTTTCTACCCGTTTCATTGACGAGCACATGGACGAACTGATTTCGATGTTCAAGGAAAAAAACAGTGAGGATGAAGTCTTGAAGATAGCACGATATGTCGCAGAGATTTCAGCTCTCGGGCCACAGCAATGGATGTAAGAATGAAAAAAGAACAGTATATCTTTGCAAGACCCGGTATGTCAGCGAAAGAGATTGTCCAGGCCGTACGAAAACTGAAAGGCGTATGTTTCACCTCCGTAGGAATGCGTGATGCAGGGCAATCCGACTACAAAAACCGTCATCGCATATATGACCTTGCTACCTTGGCCCCGTATTACAATAAAATGGGCCTCTTCAGTGCCGAGTGTCATGGAGGAGCACGCTGGCATGTTGGGGTTATGAACAGGAAAGAAAGTCCCTTTGAGGAAACGAATCTCCTCAGGGAGCTCATGCCCAATGTTTTATTGCAGACCCTCATACGTGAGACAAATCTCTGGGGATACAGACCGTATCCGAAAAATGTCATCGAGTATGTAGTCTCGAGAGTAGATATTGATGTTTGGAGATGTTTTTCGTTTCTCAACGATGTGAGGAACATGCGTGCAGTTGCAGAGGTTGTCATGAAAAGAGGCAAGCTCTTTCAACCGTCTATTTCCTTTACTGTGGCAGACTGGGCAACAGACGATTATTATTTAGGCGTTGTGAATGAGATCGTCGATCTCTGTGGAGGAGTAGACGAGATAATATTGTGCATTAAGGATATGGCAGGTGTTGGGAGTATTCAGAAAGTAAGGAGCCTGATTGATGCCATAAAGCAGAAATATCCTGCATTGGTCATCCTGTATCACAGACATATCACTGACGGTCTCGCGGCACCTGCCCTCTTCTCTGCCGCACAGGCCGGAGCGAAGATTTTCGATGTAGAAGAAGATTCGTTGGTACGTTTTTACGGCCATTCTCCTATACTGAGTATCCACTCATATTTCGAAGAATCAGGGATTCCCGTCAATCTGAACAGGCAGGAAGCTGAACGTGCAGTTCTGAAAGTCCGTGAATGGATTGGCCATTATGACTGGGCTGAATCACCTTTTAAAGGATACGACCATACCGTAACCCTCCACAAGATGCCGGGTGGTGCTTTCCCGAGTTCATTTGAGCAGGCAGATAAAGGGGGGTTCCTCATCTATATGCCTGCTATTTTAAAGGTAATGTCCCTCTACAATAAAATTGTCCATTACTTTGATGTAACCCCTGGCTCACAGATCACATGGGTTACCTGTAGTGGAATCGTCAACAAATATGCAAAGAAGAAAGGCGAGACGGGTGTCCGCCATCTCATTCAGCTGCTGACGAAATTTATCGAAGAAAAATCTCTGGATTTCAAATCCATGGAAAAAAACGAACAGGAAGAACTCCTTACCCTGTTCAGCAATGCACCGGGGGATTTCAGGAATCTCCTCCTCGGACATTACGGCAAGCTCCCCATGGGATGGCCTCCCGAATGGGTATATAAAAGCACGTTCGGTGACGAATGGGAAAAGAAAATCAGTGAAAGGAAAGAACTCTCCCCACTGGATTCACTCGATGATGACGATCTGGACAAGATACGGCAAGACCTCACCGCACATATCGGGAGATCTCCTTCTGAAGAGGAATTCATACTCTATCTGATGCATCCGAAGGATGCCTTAAGCATGATCGAATTCAGGGAAAAATATGGAGAAGCTCCCCTCGTTTTACCGACAAATGTCTGGAGATACGGCCTGAGGAATCCCGGTGACAAGGTTGAGTTTGAACACTGGGGGAAGCCCTATTGTATCGAGCTCGTATCTGTCGGTGCTGAACATGAAGGGTTGATACATATCGTTATGCGTGTAAATAACAAGACACGGGTCTATACCGTCGAGACTCCGCGGGCGAAAAAGACTGAAATAAGAATGGCAAAAGGACCAGGAGACATCGCAGCACAAATAAGCGGGAATGTCTGGAGAATCGGTAATCCGGAAAGAGGCTCCTTAAAGGTCGGCGATATTGTCCATAAAGGCGAGGAGATAGCAAATCTTGAGGCAATGAAAATGGAAAACGCCATTATCGCTCCTTTTGATGGTCAAATTTTAGAGGTCTGCGTAAAGTTGAATGATGCAGTTGTCGAAGGACAACTGCTCTTTATCCTCGAAAAACAGAATACTTGATACTTATTTTCGTCGTATCAGCACTACAATAATTCATATTGAAAAAAAACCCGCAGACACTATTGCTGTGTCTTTACAGACACATAGGAAAAAAAATGAAACTCACGTTATAATTCATCAAAAAAGATAGCTACTCATGAACATGTACTGGCATCAAAAATCCATAGAAGACACCTTACAGGAGTTAACGTCTTCCCAGGCGGGACTTTCTGATCAGGAAGCCCGCGAACGCCTTAAGAAGTACGGTTTAAACGTTTTAAAGGAAACGAAGAAGAAGACCCATTTCGTAATGTTCCTTGATCAATTTAAGGACTTCATGATTATTGTCCTTATTGCTGCTGCGCTTGTATCAGGAATCATTGGCGAACTTATTGATACTATTGCCATAATAGTTATTGTCTTTCTTAATGCCATTATTGGGTTCGTACAGGAATACAGGGCAGAGAAGGCAATGGCTGCCTTAAAAAGGATGGCAGCGCCGAACTCAACGGTCATAAGGAACGGTAAACACGCAGATATCCCTACAGCTGAAATTGTTCCGGGAGATATCGTGGTCCTCGAGGCCGGCAGAATTGTCCCTGCGGATGTAAGACTCATCGAGGCCGCCCAATTAAAGATCGATGAAGCAGCCCTTACCGGAGAATCCGTCCCTGTAGAAAAATACGCAAAAACTCTTCAGGACGAGATGATACCCATTGGGGACAGGAAAAATATGACGTATAAAGGTACCACCGTCACATATGGCAGGGGCACGGGGATTGTCACTGCGACAGGTATGCACACGGAACTCGGTACTATTGCAACGATGCTCCAGGAAGAAGAAGAGGTAAAGACACCCCTCCAAAAAAGACTGGCACAGTTTGGTAAAAAACTTGCGATTGCAATTCTCATAATCTGCGCTGTTATTTTTGTTTTTGGACTTCTGAGGGGAGAGCATCCCCTGCTCATGCTCCTGACAGCGGTCTCGCTTGCAGTCGCCGCAATACCGGAGGCCCTCCCCGCAGTTGTGACGATATCACTTGCGATCGGTGCAAAAAAGATGGTACGGCAGAATGCCCTGATACGTAAATTACCCGCTGTCGAAACCCTTGGTTCAGTCACCTATATCTGCTCTGACAAAACAGGCACCCTCACACTCAACCAGATGACAGTTGACGAGATTTACGTTGATGATAAAACAGTCACGAGGAGCGAGATTCCACAATTCCTGTCCAGGAGCGGCCACCTTACAACATTTTCCAGGGCATTGGCGCTCAGTAATGATGCTACTGATGACAAAGATGGAAAAATCATCGGTGACCCGACAGAGATTGCTCTCTACGTTGTTGCAAAAGAAGCCGGGTTTAAAAAGGACATACTGATTCAGGATTACCCGAGGATCGCAGAAATCCCCTTCGATTCTGAAAGGAAATGTATGACTACGATCCATGAAAAGCCGGATGGCGGTTTTGTTTCTTTTACGAAAGGCGCCGTTGAGGTTGTTTTGGGCACATCTATCAACATGATGAAAAACGGGAATATTACAGAAACAGATGAAAACAATATCATGGTAAAAAGTGAACAGATGTCTGCCGAAGGTCTTCGGGTACTTGCATTCGGATTCAGGCGCTGGGATGCCCTCCCATCTGATATAACACCGGAAAAGATAGAAACAGGCATGACGTTCTTAGGATTGGTCGGTCTCCTGGACCCGCCTCGTGAAGAAGCCAAAGATGCTGTTGCCCTTTGCAAAACCGCCGGCATAAAACCCGTCATGATTACAGGTGACCATCCACTGACTGCAAAGAATATCGCAAAACGTCTCGGAATACTCGACAATGATTCCCAGTCGGTTATCACAGGGAAACGGCTTTCTGAACTTTCACTGGAGGCCTTTGAAGAAACTGTTGAAAACATCAAAGTCTATGCACGGGTTGCACCTGAACAGAAACTGAAGATCATTAAAGCGCTTCAGGACAAGGGACAGTTTGTTGCCATGACTGGAGACGGCGTCAATGATGCACCTGCGCTCAAGAGGGCTGATATTGGTGTTGCTATGGGTATTACCGGCACCGATGTTGCAAAAGAGGCTTCCCATATGATTTTACTTGATGATAACTTTGCGACTATTGTGCGTGCGGTCAGGGAAGGAAGGCGGATATTCGACAATATAAGAAAATTCATTCGATATACGATGACAAGTAATGCAGGCGAGATATGGACCATTTTCCTGGCGCCTTTCTTCGGCCTGCCTGTCCCTCTCCTGCCGATTCATATCCTGTGGATCAATCTTGTCACTGACGGCCTCCCGGGACTTGCGCTTGCCGCAGAACCTGCTGAAAAAAATATCATGGAAAGACCTCCGAGACACCCCCGGGAAAACATCTTCACGGGCATGTGGTTCCAGATCATATGGATCGGTCTCCTTATGGGCGGCGTATCGATATTCTCGCAGGCATGGTCAATAAAATCAGGGAATACGAATTGGCAGACTATCGTGTTTACCGTTTTATGTCTCAGTCAGATGGGAAACGTTCTTGCCCTTCGCTCCGAGAAAGAATCAGTCTTTTCCCAAGGGTTATTTTCTAACAAGCCTCTGTTCGGGGCATTCATACTGACATTTCTCCTTCAGATGGCAACAATCTACATCCCCTTTCTCAACCCGATATTCAAGACAAACCCCCTGAATCTCAATGAACTCCTCTTCACGTTAGCACTGTCATCCATAGTTTTTGTCGCTGTTGAATTCGAGAAATGGATAAACAGGAAAAAGCATAGTTACTAAGAAATTCAAAATTGGTCATTCCTGCCCCGTATCAACAAGTACGGGACGGGAATGATATGGCTTTACTTATGGTCTTATTAGTACATATCATAATGAACGTTTATTATAATATAACAGCAGGGTGCTTTTACTTTATAACAATAAAATCACCCCTTTTTGAATTCACAAGAACAATTTATTTCATATGAGAACGTGTATATGAAGAAAACAGTAAAGAAAAAAACACCAAAAAGAAAAAAAACACATGTTCTTATTGTTGGAGCAGGAAAAGGCGGGAGTCTCCTTATTGATCTTTTACACAAGAGTACAACAGTGAAAATTGTTGGTGTTGTTGATAAAAAACCTGATGCTCCCGGGATGAAGTTAGCCATGCGTCTTAATATCCCGTCTGCTACGCATTTTAAAGAATTCCTGAAAAAGAAAACTGTAGATGAAATCATAAACGTTACCGGTAGCACGAGAGTTCAGAGAGAATTGTCCCAATGTAAGCTCCCGCATGTTGAGGTTATCGGTGGCCGAAGCGCAAAACTTATATGGGAACTTGTCGAGGAACGCAGGCACATAGAAAAAACCTTCCAGAAGAGTGAAGAAAAGTTCCGTTTAGCATTCGAAAATGCAAAAGATGCAATCTTCTGGGCACATACAAAAACAGGCATTATTGTCAATTGCAATAAAGCAGCCGAGGCCCTGGTAGAGAAAAAAAGAGATGAGATTATCGGACACCATCAGGCAGAACTCCATCCCCCGAAACAGTCCGCGAACCCATTCAAAAAACATGTCAGCGGAAAATTTTCTTCTGATACAGAAGCAGAAGTGATTACCAAATCAGGAAAAATAATACCTGTCATCATAACTCCTTCTATTACATTTGTCGGTGACGAACCTATTATTCAGGGAATATTCCATGATATCACCAACCGTAAAGTCGCAGAGAAAGCATTACGGAAGTCGGAAGAGAAATACCGTGATCTGTACGACAATGCTCCGGACATGTATCACACGTTAGATAAAAACGGGATTATCATAGATTGCAACGAGACAGAAGCACGGATGCTCGGTTATGAAAAACATGACCTTATCGGGAAGCCGATTACCGATTTCTTTACAAAGGAATCCCAAGAATTGTTCCGGAATGATTTCCCGAGACTGAATATGGAAAAGAGACTCCTTAACCTTGAGCGGGAATATGTCCGGAAAGACGGTTCTACATTTCCAGCCATGTTGAATGTGTTTTCTGAATATGACAAAGACGGAAACTTTTTGAAAGCCAAGACAATCTCGAGGGATACAACTATTCTCAAGTTTGCAGAGAAAGCCCTGAGGGATTCGGAACAAAAATACCGGGATCTCGTAGACAATGCACTCATTGGAATCTTTCAAACAACAATTGACGGAGATATCCTTTACGTAAACGAAGCCCTGTCAACTATGATGGAATATGAATCGCCTGAAGTCATGATGTTGAATAATGTTCTGACGACTTATAAAGATCGGAGGGACAGACAAGTTCTCCTTTCAAAACTTTATGAAGAACATAAGGTTACAAGCTTTGAATGTGACCTAATCACAAAGAAAGGGAATACGAAAAACGTCCTTATCAGTGCAGCATTGAGTAATAATATTATATCCGGAATGCTGATGGACATCACTGAACATAAGAGGGCTGAAGAAAGGATTTCATTTTTAGCTCAACTATTAAATACATCACCACTATCAGTCATTGCAACAGATGAGCATGGAAAAATAATCTATGTCAATCCTGCGACAAGCAAACTCTTCGGCTATGAAGATACTGAATTGCTGGGAAAAGATCCCGTCATGCTGAATGCACGTCCTGATGAAAAGCAGATTCAAAAAGACATACTCGAAACTGTGAGACGGAATGAAGTCTGGACCGGGGAGATGGTGAACAAAAAGAAAAACGGTACACTCTTTTATACCAGGGACACGATTTATAAATTGACCAACGAGAAAGGAGATTTTAGCGCTTTTGTCAGTTTTGCCGAAGACATAACAGATCGCAAAAAACTTGAGGAACAGCTTCTCCAGGCTAAAAAAATGGAGGCGGTCGGCCAACTTGCCGGTGGCATTGCTCATGACTTTAATAACATTCTTACTGCGATCATAGGCTATGGGAATCTTATAAAAACGGAGATTCTTCCGAATGATCCTTTGTCAATTTACATACAACGAATTCTTACATCGGCTCAACGGGCCGCCAACCTTACGAGGAGCCTTCTGACATTCAGCAGAACACAGATAATACACGCGCGCCACTGTAACTTGAATGATATTATCAATAATATCTCCGAACTTCTGCCACGGCTTATCGGAGAATCTATAGATCTTTCTATTATGCTTGCTCGGGAAGACCTTACAATAGTTGCAGACAGCTCCCAGATAGAGCTTGTCTTGATAAATCTTGCCACGAATGCACTGGATGCGATGCCTGACGGTGGAAAACTTATTATAAGAACCGAACGTATTACAGCAGAAGACAGTCTCCCATTATCATATGGTTCCGGAAAACATGGTTCTTACGCTCTTTTATCCATTGAAGATAACGGCCAGGGTATAGACGAAAAGACAAGAGAACGCCTCTTCGAACCATTTTTTACAACCAAGGAGGTAGGCAAAGGAACAGGACTTGGTCTCTCGATGACATACGGGATAATCAAGCAACACGATAGCCATATTGACGTCTACAGTGAACCAGGCAAAGGAACAACCTTCAAGATTTATTTTCCTTTGATTCAGCCACAGGTCGAAAAGGAAGGAATATCAGAGTCTTTCGTTGCCAAAACCGGTCACGAGACCATACTCGTGGCAGAGGATGATATCCAGGTAAGAGACCTCATAAAACATTTATTAGAAATGTCCGGGTATAATGTCATTGTGACAAAAGATGGTAAAGATACGATAGATATATTCATGAAATATGAGGATATGATTCATTTACTTCTTCTTGATGTTATCATGCCAAAGAAGAACGGCAAAGAGGTTTATGATGAGATAAAGAAAAGGAACCCCCGGATAAAAGTCGTATTCATTAGTGGCTATAGTTCAGACATTATCCATAAGAAAGGTATCCTTGATGAAGGGCTTGATTTCCTCTCAAAACCTATTCTTCAGGAAACGCTCTTGACCAAGGTGAGAGAAGTTCTCGATCGGTAACCACTCAATACGGGTTTACCTTATCATGTTACGGAATAAAGCAGTAAGGCAATGTTAAAACTCTACCATTGGGGTCTCGGCTTCACCTTCCGGAATGTCATAATACTCTCCCGCAGATACTCCTGCAATTGCAGCGACAAATCTACCAAAAACTGTTCTTCTATAGGTATTGAGCACTTTTACTGCATCATTATATCGTTTCCTCTCCACAGCAATTCTGTTTTCTGTACCCTCGAGGCTGTCCTGAAGCTTGAGAAACGACTCATTTGCCTTAAGCTCTGGGTAGGCCTCCCGTAAGAGTAGGAGTCTCGATAAAACACCTTCGAGCTGATTTGATGCCTCTATTTTTCCCTTCACATCCTTTGCCTGAAAGTAGCGCGTTCTTGCCTCGGCAATATTTTCGAAGAGCTCTTTTTCATGTTTCGCATAGCCTTTAACTGTTTCTACAAGATTCGGAATCAGGTCATAACGCCTTTTGAGTTGATTTTCAACCTGTGCCCATTGTGCATTTATCTCCTCGTCCATTGCAATAACCCTGTTATACTGTCCTATTCCCCAAAAAACAATACCAAGCACGATGAGTGCCAAAATTGCTCCTGCTATAAGTGCAGTCTTACCTCTTTGTCCCATGGAAACCTCCTTTGATTGAGTTGTTATCTTTTCTTGATCAAAACCAGATTCTACCATCCTCCAGAGGCTCCGCCGCCGCCGAAACCTCCGCCGCCGCCACCGCCAAATCCTCCGAAACCGCCGCCGCCGCTGCTCCAGCCTCTTCTCCCCCTACCCATTGATGAAAACAACAAAAGCATAAGAAACAACCTCGGGTGCTTAATAAATAATATTATCGCTCCCAATAAAAACACGATCGACAGGATTGTGCTGAAAATACCCCTTTCTTTTTCAGAACTTCCATACGAATCATAATAAGCCCGTCGTTGAATCTCGGGCATGCCTGTAATCACAACGCCCTCACTTGTTGCAATTTCGTTAATTATAGCCAATGTTGCTGTATAGATGCCTTTCGAAAAATCTCCCCTCTTAAAATTCTGGACAAGGAACCTTCGTCCGATACTACCGACAAGACTGTCGGGAAGTATGCCTTCAAGACCGTACCCCACCTCGAATCTGTATTTTCTGTCGTCAACTGATACGATCAAAAGCAGTCCATTATCTTTTCCCTTCTGACCGAGTTTCCATCTATCATGGGCAGTGGTAATCGAGAATTCCTCCAACGATTCCCCATCGAGTGACTGTATGGTAAGAATGACAAATTGAACAGTCGTTTTCTGCTCGAGTTCCTGGAGATAGCCATTAAGTTTATATGCAACATCATCATGTATAATCCCAGCGAGATCTACAACGTGGTGCGATGGAACTTGTGGTATGGGAGGCACAACAGCATATGAGCTTGTTACAATAAAGAGGCAAGAAATGATTATCAACAGACCCTTAAAGATTATGTTCATCAATAAGATGACCTATTTTTTCAGTAGCTTCATAATATTTTTCAAAAACTGTATTAAGCTCGTTTTTTCTTGGTTTCAGTGTTCCTTTCTTTATATTGAGAACTTTTTCAAAAATATCTGTATTGACCCCCGTAGCGATCGAAAGCGTCGAGATAACGTCGTGCTTTCTTACAGGAATTTCTCTTCCCATAAGGAATATTATCCCCCGGAAAAGCGGCATATATCCGTTAATTGAAGAAGAGAACTGTTCGAGGAGTAATTTCCTGTCCCCCTCTGATGATATATAACCCTGTCTGAGCCAGACAAGTTTGCTTTTTATTTCCCTCTCGCATTGGTGTCTCAGATCATCCATCTTAATATCAATAGTGCCCAGAATATCGTCTCCATAGACAGTTTTATGTATGAGTTTGAAATCAAGGAATTCCATGGGAAATACATCGAGCGAATTATTAATATAGTCCGGAGTCATTATGAGAGGTGCTGCTATCCCTTTCTTTTTATACCGTTTACCAAGAGGTGCAATTAATTCAACAAATTTGAGGTCCATCTTTTTTAATACAAAGACACTGTTGATGTCGGAAGTCTTCTCGTTGAAATCTTCTGTTACTGCACTGCCAACAATATGGATGGAATGAATATTTTCAGAATATTTATTCAGGATTTCATCAATGAAAGGCTTTATCTTCTCAGCAACTGTAGTTGAAAGCCTCTCTATATTAAGTTCCACCATAACTCACGCCTCCATTGTCAGGATTCTTCGCTTCGGTCTCCTCAGGCGACTCGCCGTGGCGAGAGAATCCGCCTTTGGATGAAAGGATTCTATCTTGATATCTTTAATTTCAAATAGCTCTCGGATTTTATCTTTACGAACTTTGAACTTTGAACATAGAACGTTGAACGTGTTTTACTATGCACTTGAATCCTCGAATCCTCATTTTTTATTTTAGTGGCCCTTTTATGAGTCTTATATCATCAATCCAGGCAGTTCCGGCACCATTTATGACAAGATTCAATTTAACATAGTCCGGTTTCTGTCCCTTTTGCAGGAAAAAAGGTGTTTCCACCGTTGTCCAATCTGTTGTAGCAGTAAGCGGTGACTGAAGGCCCCTGGAAAAGAATTCGCCCTTGCCGGGGAAATGACACCACATCTCCAAATATACCTGTCCGTCTACATTTTCTGTACGGACTCGTGCTTGATACAGTAAACGCGCATTTTCGATATTTAGATCCCGCACCTCGTATAAGTTTATTACTGTTGGTTCGACAGCTATAATTTTCAGAGAACCTTTCCCGTCACTTGAAATCTCCTTGTCTAACTGAACGGCTGACTTCGAGATAACGCCGTCGGTATTATCAACAGGAAACGCTTTCAGCTCTGTTGAGTTAGTCGTCGATTGAGAGCAAGCTCCGAGAAAGAGAACAATAATACAGCATACAGAAAAAAGCACCTTATTCATCATACATCCTCCCTTTGTTTTGTTCATGATTTTGATCCTTCATTAATTTAAACATATATTGCTTACATCCAGAAACAAGCACCCCCTCATTATAGGATATGAAAACGAGAGCGGTCAATAAAGGAGCACCACTATATGCTTTGTATAAATTAATCAAAAAGCACTACAATATAATCAAACATATAGCCATAAGAACATTTTCATGAGAAAAGAAAAACAAAAGGAGCCCTCCATCCCTGTAGAAAGGCAGGAAACCATCCGCCAAAAAATTGTGTCCCTCCTGAAAGAAAAAACCCTGCCGGTAAAAGACATCTCTTTTTACGTTATGATCCCGTTAAAAGATGTCTGCGATCACCTTGAACACATACAGAAAAATAAACGTGACTATCGTTTGGACATGACACCAGCGAGGTGCAGGAAATGTGGTTTTGTTTTCAAAAAGCGGGACAAGCTTACGACGCCCGGCAGATGCCCTGTTTGCAGAGGTTCTTTGATAGAAGAACCGCTCTTTTCCTTACAGATAAAACATTAAGAGACTACTTATCTTAGGCGCACAACCTTTGTGGCCTGTGTGTATGTTGAAACGAGAGTTTAGAGCATTTTCTGCATCCAGACCGTATCAAATACCCGGCCCTTTTTTCTGCATACTCCCTTGAAACGCCCGGCTTCTTTAAAGCCATTCTTTTTCTCGTCCTTTATCGTTGCAGTAGGATATCCTCTGGACATTTGCAGGAATACATCGAATGCCTCATAAGTGAGTTTGTTCTCAGGATATGCTGCAAACGAATTTTCAACACAATAATTGAATAAGTCGATTATTGATTTACAGTCATCCTTATTGATAGGAGAAACCGTGTAGTCCATTTCCCCTGAGTGCTCATTTTCGCATTGTTTTTACATACACGTCAAATATATGTTCTTAAACTATCCTCTGTCAATCTTAAAAACTTTTCATTTTGTTAACACCTGCTTATAAACACTGCGTAAATTTCAAAATCTATAAATAGTTCATGTCATATTAAATACCATCGGGATATGCTCGTGAGGAATCCTTCAAATCGAAATAAATAGCAGCCAACTAAAGCCCTGTGATTATTTTATATAAAAATAAATAGAAGGAATAAAAAAGTAATGCTACTCTTCGTAGTTCGTAGCAATGAACATTATGCTATCATTCATTATGAAGGCAAAACATAGGCGTACTCTTGAAGCTATTTTTGCAACGCCTAACGCGCTCTGGAATTGTTTTCTCTGACATAGAAGGCCTGGTAACCGCCATCGGAGGTGAAGTTCGAGAAGGGAAAGGTTCCCGCGTTGCTTTTGAACTGAAGGGAAGCCGGAGGTATCTTCACCGTCCGCACCCAGGTAAGGAAGCTAAAAAATATCAAGTCGAAGAGCTGCGCGAGTGGCTCAGGCAGTTGGAGGTGGTAATACCGTGAAAAACGTAATGACATATAAAGGCTATATAGCTCGCATCGAATTTGATTCGCGAGACAATATTTTCGTCGGAAAAGTCTTAGGAATTGAAGACAGTATCACTTTTCATGGGGCAACAGTGAAAGAACTTAGGGCCGACTTTGAGGCTGCTATTAGTCACTATATAGCTGACTGTAAAGCCACAGGGCGAAAGCCATTTAAACCAGCTTCGGGCAAACTCATGCTCCGTGTTTCTCCCGAAACCCACGCTAAGGTTCTTACAGTTGCTAAAGCGTCAGGAAAAAGCCTAAACCAATGGGCTGCAGAGGTGCTTGACAAAGCTGCTCACGTACATTGACCTGTTCTTTGTGCGATAAGGTTATTTCCTAATCGATCCATAGAGTTTCTGGGGAATTCATTGCGTGTCTTTCATCCCAAACGCATTATGCTCAGATCCTTCCTGTTATAAACACCCTACAAGGTTCCGATAGAGGACAACAGTACACATAGAAGCAAACAATCTCAATTATTTCTCATAGGCGCTGATTACCGGGTTAAAGACTTCCATCTCAAGGACCAGGGATCAAGCATAAAAGTCAGAATAAATTTACAATTTGAAAAATTGATGTTATGCTGTTATATAAAATCCAATAATAACTGATGTTATAAAAAGACCAAAAAAGGAGCTATCTTTCATGGAAAAATCCAACCAACATAGGACAATATATATTACAAGCAGCGATATGCTAAAGCTGGAGAATTTGTTAGAAGGAAGAAGGAAAGGAAATTCCAAGGATAAAGAACATCTGGAAGAACTGGAAAACGAGCTGGAAAGGGCTGTCCTTATGGATTCTAAAACTATTCCCCCAAACGTAATCACCATGAATTCACGAGTGCTAATGAAGGACTTGGATACCCAAGAAGAAATGACATATACTCTGGTTTTTCCTGCTGACGCAAATATTAAAGAAAATAAAATTTCTGTTTTAGCTCCGATAGGTACGGCTATGATCGGGTATAGAGTAGGTGATGTCATTGAATGGCCTGTCCCGTCCGGCCAAAGAAGATTGAAGGTAATCGACATCCTCTATCAACCTGAGGCTGCAGGCGACTATCATCTTTAATTAAAAGACAGAACGCGAATCAGATTACAACATCCGGCAAAATATATGATTCTTAATTTTTTATCCAATAGGAAGGCCATTCCAGCATGATTTACTTACCACAGTTTAGATGTTTATGTTAATGATGGGGTTAACGATTTTATTTGTTTAATTTTTAAGTGGTGAGACTACAATGAAATGGATATGGTTTAAAAGAAAGAAACAGTCAATGATTTCATCTCCATCCAGGCTTCGAGAACAAGATTTGTTAAATGCATTAAAAGAAACACAGGCAGATCTCTTAGCTGCATACTCAAAAATTGAAGAGTACAAGTGGCTGGAACATTCACTCCGCAGGAGAACCTGGGAATTAAATGAGCGTGTTAAGGAGCTAACATGCCTTTATAGATTGTCTGTGTGCTTCAATAACCATAAACTTACTCTGGAGCAGATACTCGACTCTGTCGTTCAGGAGATACCCCAAGGTTGGCAAAATCCAAAGGGAACTTGTGTACGTTTAATCATAGACGGAAAGGAATACAAATCTCCGAATTTTCTTCAAACCCAATTAAAACAAACTGCCTGCATTTACAATGATGGTGAGCAAATTGGTATCCTGGAAATATATTTATTGCCAGAACCAGTGCTGAATCTTGATAAACCTTTCCTCAGTGAAGAACAGAAGTTACTCAAAACAATAGCGCTTTTCATCAGCGAAATTGTAAATCATAAAAGACTGATAGAGCAAAAATCGTAGAGGCTCCACCAATTGCACCATTTCATGTCATGGCGGACGACCTTCTTTTGCCATTGATACATTCGGCAAGTCATCCATTCTATCGCATCGTATATTATCATAGGAGGGTTGGAAAGGTTTTATGGCAATATCCTTGTGAGAAAGTCAGGTCTACACATTTTACAAAGTAATATCCCTTTAAGCCTTCCAGCTTATGTATAATTTCTCAGTCAAGAGTGTGACAACCCTCAAGCAAGCTCACAGATAGTAATCATACTGCTGTACTTTTTAAATGGATAGCGAGTGAATAGAGAGAATAAAGAATTCCTTACATTAATCCCGAAAAGATTCGGGACGGCGGTCTTGCCACAGGGAGTCTTCAATTACCCTGGGGAAACGCATATATAGGAGTCACGGTCGCCATCAAAGTATTTTGGGCAACAACTGTTTATGCCTATTGCAATTCTTGAATTGCAACAAAATATGCGGAAACTTTTGAGAATTGCATCCTGCCCCTGGTTGAGCTTATATGAAACTTCACCTGATAACTGAGACGCCAGCCTTTTCAGCGAGACCGTTGGTTTCCGACAGAAACGTTGAGAGTCTGCAAAAGTGACATTGACTTGAATAAGAAAGTTTGCCCTTTTCCACCACAGAGCATAATAAGAGAATGAAATGGCGAAAAAGGATAAGGCTATTGCCGTTTGCGGGTGTGGGTTTTCCAAGACCTCTTCGTCTTCCAGCTTGAAATATTAGGTCTCATTCCATCCATAGGCGCAAACCTTATTTCCTCTTTCTTTAGCACAGGACTGTTAAGCGCCTGAAGAAAATACTCCTTGTCGCTCTTTAGTTCGTCCAGGCTTTCGCCACACGGATGCATTGGATTTTCGGAAATAGCAGTAATCTCGCCCTTGTCGTTGTAATAAACTTCGTGAATATAAAACATCTCGTCATGCTCTGTTACCCTGTAATTCCACATTACCGCCTATCTGCTCCAATCCACAATCTTGAGATGCTTGATTTGCTTGAACTCCCTAGTATTGTTCGTGATTAAGGTAACTTTAAGGCTCAAGGCATGTGCACCTATCAACATGTTGTCCATCGAGCCGATGGGCTTGCCCTCTTTTTCGAGTAATGTCCGCACCTTTCCATAACTTTCAGCAGCCCTCTCGTCAAAATCCGCGATTTCGAGTGGCAGAATGAATTCATCGAGGGCTTGGCGATTTTTTTCGACTTGCTGGCTCTTTTCTGCACCAAACCTAAGTTCCGCAAGTGTGATAGAAGAAATGCCGATGTCGCCAACAGGATGTGACTTGAAGTGCCGAAGCACTTTCTCTGGTTTTTGCTTGATGAGATAGATGCAGATGTTTGTATCAAGCATATATTTCATCAAAAAGACTCCCGTTTCTGTGTTTTCGGCTGTTTCCGCTCCGACATGAAGTCGTCCGAGAACTTGGCAAGACTCTTCACCAGTATATCCCATGACCCTTTTGCAGGAATCAATATGACAACATTTCCGGACTTTTTGACGTATACATGGTCATCTTCAAACCTGAATTCCTTAGGCAGTCGAACCGCCTGGCTTTGACCATTTCGAAATAGTTTTGCCGTTTTCATGCAACACCTCCTGAATAAGTATATACTATTAATATATATTTTGCAAACCTCTTGAATGCCGAACTGTCGAATCTGCTCACAAAACTGAATATTTAACCCAATTCTTTTATTTTAGCCTTCCTTCACAGCGATAATTTTATGATGAAAGAAACACCTTTAGAAGAATGGAGGCATTGCATACTTGATATCATATTCAACAAAATTTCAGAGCTCCAGAAAATCAATACTTGTACCCATATAGAGGGCACCCATATAGAGGGCAGGTGAAAGAAACGAAACCGATGCGATAATTTTGGTCTTCTTCTTTTCGTTCTCTATTCGTGAAGGTTTCTCCCGGCATTTCACACGGTCAGAAAGTAGCCTCGAAACCCACTCGCTAGGCAAGTGTATTATGAACATGGGAAAAAATTCGCAAAACTACGGGGCGAACTCTTCAGTCCTAAGAAAACGACATTGGTATCAAGTACTGTGCGAACATTGCGATGATCGGCTGAGAGGCATACCGCAAACTTCTATGTGAACGCTTGCCCTCTATAGAGACCCTATGGGGTGTTTGTAACAAGGAAGTAATCCTCAAGCTATGTCATTGACAGAAATCTAATTGTAGTGTATTGTAATACAGGAGGTGAACTATGAGAACGGTTTTATCGGTAAGCCTTCCCGAAAAGGTTGCTTCTGAGCTTGATGAGTATTCACAGCAGACAGGAAGAAACAAAAGCGATGTGATGAAGGAAGCGCTCACAAATTATCTCTGGGAAGAGCGTTTTAAGAAAACTAAGAAGAGTCTCGCTAAAAAAGCAAAAAAAGCCGGAATTATTACTGAAAACGATGTTTTTAAAGCTGTCTCATGAAGGCGGTTTTTGATACCAATGTTCTCCTCGCTGCATTTCTCACCGAAGGTCTCTGCTCAAAACTCCTCTTAAGAGCAAAAAGAGGTGAGTTTGAACTTTATCTTTGTCCTTTCATAATAGATGAGTTTCGGGATAAATTAAAAAATAAATTTAAGTCAACTCCAACAGAAATTCGTGAAGCCATTAGTCTTGTCAGGGAAGCCGCATGTATGACAGCGTCCAAAAGATCTGATGTCAGGATATATAAAGCAAGCAAAGATCCTGATGACGATGAAGTTATAGCATGTGCAGTTTCTGTTGGAGCTGACTACCTCGTAACAGGCGATTCGGATTTAAGGCAGATTGGAAGCTATGAAGTTGTTCGCATTATTTCTCCGCGATCATTTGAGGTGCTATTTGAAGAATAAAATGTAGATTGCGTTGTAATCCTCGGAATAATCAGACTTCCAATAACTGCAAAGTACTGTGAGAATTGACACAGTCAGTGTGGGCTGTTCGAAAAACTGACTACCCTTATTATAAGGTCACTTGCAAACAATATGAAGGTTCTAAGCGGCTAAATCGTATCTACCTCAGTGATAGAATGTAATCTCGTTCCCGTAAACGTATTTTTTAAAGAGTTTTGATTATATTCTCCTTTACTTCCTCCATTGCCTCATTGAGTACAGTGCTCAAGCCTTTTGCGAGACTTAAAAAACTCTGGTCATCCAGCTTGGCTTTTTTTGAGATTGTGCTGCGGTAGAGTTCCTTACCCTCTGTGTTAAAATACGCTACTTCGAAAACAAGCTCACCATAAGACTCGTTCTCTTCGTCTACTCTTTCGAATCTTTTGAGATTTATATCGAGTAAATAAAATCCTTTTGGAACAATATTGAGTATCTTGACCACTTTGAATAAACCTGTTGAGTAGAACGTATCTCTTAATCCTTCGCTGACCATTACTTTTGGAGAGGCATCCCATTTTGAATACCTCGATATCTCCATTTGATATGGTGAACTCCTGTACACAATATAGGGCTGAGCAAGGTATCGAGGTGAATCTATACGGATAACGAGAGAATCATCTGCCTTCGATAGCATTGGTTCCTGTTCTATGGGAATGTCAAGATTATAGATTTTTGTTTCAGGCATTGAACATGCGGTAACAAAAAAGATGACAGCAACCGCTATAAAATTCCTTAACATATTTATTCCCCCTTTTTCTCCTTATGTATTATACTCCACGGTTTATGTTTAATTTCCTGAAGGAGCTCCTGCAGATCTCCTGTTGTCCGGTTTAACGTATTGAGGAGATTATCCAGATTTTGTGATTGTAGGTTGATAGCCTCATCAGCAGATTCCGATGTCTTCTCTATGGATTTTGCTGTTGATTCTATACTCCTCATCATGTCACCGGCACTTTCAAGGTCTTCCCGTGCCTTCTGTAATAATTGTGAAACGTCGTCTTTATTTTCCTTCAGAATTTCTTCCATTTCATTAAGAACGATGTTCAGTTTATCGGTTGTTCCTTTAAGACTTGCTGCAATCCGGTCAATGCTCTCAGATCCGGAAACTATTGCCTTATTGGTATTGTCAACGAGCATTTCAATGCCTTCAATATTCTTTTGACTAAAGATCTTATTGATATCCCGGATGAGATTGTCAACAGAATCAGAAATTCCCTCAATTTTTGCCATGAGTACATCAAATTGAACCTGCTCTTTAGACGGAATAACATCGCCGACGTTTATCTTTTCGTTTGTCGTCTCTTGAACAGTAAGGAGGAGGTAGATATCCCCGACAAAGCCGAGCTGGGTAATCATTGCCCGTGTTCCTTTATAGAGAACCGTTCCCTTCTTAATACCGACTTCTATCGTGACAGGTTTTCCGGGACCTGCCGGCGGACTAATACTGAGTATCCGTCCAATCCTGACTCCGCCGAGTCTCACCTGTGCACCTACCTCAATGCCCCCTGCGTTCATCACATGCACCTGGTATGTATCGTAATCATCAAAAAGCTTCCCTCCACCAATAAATACAATAAAGGCACTGAGGACAAGAAGCGAAACGACAACTATTGTTCCTGCCTTAATCTCCTCTTTCAACTCGTTTTATACCTCACCATATCAAACGTAGAGAATCTATCAATCTCCTGCAATAATTCTAAAGTGGTCTTCCTGCGAGTATGCTTCTCTTTCTGGTCTTCTCTCAAGAAACATCCTGATCCTTGTGTTATCGGATGCCTTTAATTCATCGAGTGTCCCCTTAAAAATCGCATTGCCGGCATCAAGCATGATAACATAATCTGCAATCATGAAGACACTTGGGAGCTCATGGGTTACCACGATGATAGTCATTTTAAAAACATCCTTCAGCTTCAGGATGAGCTCATCGAGGCCGGCAGCAGTAACAGGGTCCAGTCCGGCTGACGGTTCATCAAAGAAGAGAAACTCCGGATCCAATGCCATTGCTCGAGCAAGGCCGGCTCTCTTTTTCATACCACCTGAGAGCTGTGACGGATAGAGATTTTCAAAGCCCGACAGATCAACAAGTTCTAACTTCATCCTGACCATAATCTGTATCGTTGATTCTTTGAGTTGGGTGTGTTCCCTCATTGGCAGTGCGACGTTATCAGACAGGGTCATGGAATTAAGCAATGCAGCTCCCTGAAATAAAACACCCATCTTTCTTCTTATTCCGTTGAGCTCCTCTTCTTTCATTACGGTAATATCCTGTCCGTTAAAACGGATTGAGCCCCTTGTGGGTTCTAATAGCCCGATGAGGTGTTTGAGGAGCGTGCTCTTTCCACATCCGCTCCCCCCGAGAATGACGGTTATGAGTCCTCTTGGTATGGCAAAAGACAGGTTTTTGAGAACTTCCCTGTTGCCATAATGTGTTACAAGCCCTTCCACTTCTATTGCCTTTTCCATGGTATCTGTCTTGATATTGGTACGCTTAGGTAAAATAATAAAATAATACGGTGAAAAAAAGGTCAAATACAATCACCAGGAATATCGATGCAACAACTGCTGAAGTTGTTCTCCTCCCAACCTCTTCAGCTCCTCCTTCTACTTTAAATCCCTGATAAGCTCCCACTGTTGTAATGACAATAGCAAATGCCCATGCTTTTATGAGACCTGTTATAATATCTTTTACGAGCAGCGCATTCACTGTTTGTTGAAAATAACTGTACGGATGAAGTTCCAGAACTGTTATTGAAAGCATAAAGCCCCCGAAAATTCCAATACCATCAGAAAAAACAGTGAGTACCGGCAGCATCACCATGAGTGCAATGAGTTTGGGTGTGACGATAAATCGCACAGGATTAATACCCATGCTGGTCAGTGCGTCAAGTTCTTCCGCAGCCTTCATCGAACCGATCTCAGCTGCAAATGCAGAACCACTTCTTCCCGAAACTATTATTGCTGTTATTATCGGACCTAATTCCCTCGTAATTGATACACCGACAAGGTTCGCAACATAGATCAATGCCCCAAACCTCTTCAGCTGATATGCTGCCTGAAGGGCAAGAATGATACCGACAAAAAGCGAAATTATTCCAACGATGGGAACAGCATTGTATCCCGTCTTTACCATCTCGGAGATACTCGCTTTGAAACGTATCGGTTTGCCCTTGAAAGGAGAAAGAAATGTCCAATAGAAAATATCATTTATGATTTTAGAGGCGTCGTGTATGTCCTTCCGGATCGGGATGAATCTTCTGCCTATATGTCCCAGGAAGTTTTCAGCTATTGAAGGCATCCTCAATACTTCCGTATATTTCGAATACTTTGTCTAATTTTGAAAAATTGAATATCTCCATAATCTTCGGAGGAACTCCAAAAAACACGATTCTCCCCCCAAATGACTTCATGCCCTTCAATCCCTCGACAAATGTTGCTATACCGGAACTGTCAATATAGGAGACTTTATTGAAATCAACATATAAGAAAGGGACTTTTTTCTTGACGAGTGCCATTAACTTGTCTCGAAGAAGAGGGGAGGAATACATATCAATATCACCCGACAGAGTAATGATCTTTTTCTGCTTGTATTCCGATAGCTCGATGTTCATTTTTTCGCATGTAATGTTCTGGAGAGTATCAAACGGTTACCCCGCCTCTTCTGTTCATCAAATCTGAACCCGTCAAATATTCTCCTGATAAAATGGATACCAAGGCCGCCGGGCCTCACATCGTTAAGGCTCCTCCCTTGCATGGCTCCAATATGTGTCTTCATCCCGTTATCTTCTATTATGACCTTAAAGAGTCTTTTTGTAACAGTATATTTTACAGCAATCTTTTTCGTTGCATCTCCTCCGTACGCATGCTTGATAACATTTGAGCATGCTTCATCGACAGCAAGCTTTATATCTTCCAGATCCTGTTCCGGTATTCCATAAAGTTCACCGACTGCACCTGTCGTTTTCCTGACTATAGAAAGATACTTTGGATGCGAAGGGATAGTAATACCAACGAATTCTTTCATGGTAGAAATCTCATCTCAACTATGGTCAGATCATCTGCCTGTTCCGTCCCTTTCGAAAATCTCTCGACATGATTTGTTATTCTTTTCAGGAGATTTTTCTTATCCTTATGCTTTTCTACAAAACGAACGATGTTCTCAAAGCCGATTCTCTTGCCATTTTTATTTTTTGCCTCAAATACTCCGTCTGTCAGCAGAATAATCCTGTCTCCGTGTTTAAATAAGCACTGTGCTTTCGTATAACGTTCCGGAACTATCCCAAGAGGTGGATCTGATGGAGCAGGTATAATTTTCACCTCGTTTTTCGATACGAATAACGGAGGTGGATGCCCTGCAACAGCAAAACGTGCCCTGCCCGACAGAACATCGACAACCATATAGCACGCGGTAAGAAACATGCCTCTCGGTGCCCTCATGAGTTGCGTATTAAGACGATCAAAGACAATTTCAGGGGAACATATCGTACGTGCAATATATCTGAAATCACTTGTTATTTTTGCCATGTAAAGAGCAGCTGAAATACCCTTTCCGGATACATCACCGATAAAAACCCCAAGAGTATTTTTATTCGGTTCCATGAAATCGAAGATATCCCCACCGACTTTAGCAGCCGAGATGTTCACAGCAGAAGCGATCACCTTTCCTTTTTTTATGGTTGGATATCCAGGAAGAAAACTCTTCTGAAGTGCCGATGCGATCTCGAGTTGCTGTCTGAGTTTCTCCCGTTCAAGTGATTCTCTGTAAAAGAGTGCGTTTTCAATAGCAATGGCAAATTGTTTCGTGAGAATCTGGAAGGTCTCGAAATCATATTCTTCATTCTTCGGATTAATGATCTCGGCGACACCAATGAGCCCTCTTTTGCCTATAAGGGGGACTGCGATGAGACTTTTTGTTACAAACCCTGTCTTTTTATCTGCTTTTTGAAAAAAACGCTTGTCTTTTTTCACATCTTTTATGATGATCGACTCCCTGTGCTTTGCAACCCACCCAGCGATGCCCTGTCCCATATCAAGGACTATTTTTTTCTTCAGAATTTCTGATGTCTTTTCTTCAGCAGATAGTGCGATTTCAAATTCAAGTTTATCCGTTTCCCTGTTATAAAAAAGGATCGAACATGCCTCAGCATCCATGACCCGCTTTGCTTTTTCCATCACGAGAGTCATGAGTTCCGAGAAATCATGTTCTGAAGATATCAATGTTGAAAATTCTACAAAGTTCTTGAGCGATACAAATTTCTTTTCGAGAACTTTTATATACTCCTGAGCGCCACTGTTTTTAGATTTCTTCCTCATATCGTGTTGATGAGATTATTCCTTGTCGTTCCCTTCTTTCTTATAACACACGTCCTTATTCTGTTGCAGCTGCAAATTCATGGGTCAGTGGTACATACTAAAACATTATGCTCCTGTAACAGTTACATCGCGCCGACAATAGACTTCTCCAGAGAACTGAAGTATGAGCATGAAACATAAAATAAAGAATGCTGTCGGCTTTCTCATTCCAGATGTTTTATTATCCAAGAAATACTGTATTTTTACAACTTATTTCAACCCATTGTCTTGTCCGCACATGATAGTTGCAGTATAATCTTTCTTGGAAAGTACAAGATGAGCGACATCATTTCTTCCATATATAAGAACCTGGAACATATCAGCATGGAAAGACTGCAAGGTTATGTCCAAAATATTGAAGGAGTGCGTCATGGCTGGGAAAACTACGAATCATTGGAAGAAAAAGCTTTTATCATCGAATCATTCTTCCGCTCTCTGAAACTCAATGTCGAAAATCAGCATGTGCCGCTTCATGGAAGACGGTACAGGAATATTATCGCTACCATGGAGGGGGCAGACCACAAAACGGACCGGTTACTTGTTGGTGCACATTATGACGCAGCCCGGGGGAGTCCCGGCGCTGACGACAATGCAAGCGGCGTTGCAGTACTTCTTGAAACGGCACGGGTGCTCAGTAAAGAGAAATTTCAAAGGACTGTCCAATTTGTTGCCTTTACTCTTGAAGAGCCTCAGCCATATACCTTACATTTTCTTATCGGAAGCGATCATTTTGCCAGAGAAGTCAGGAAGAAAAAGATTCGATACAAAGCAGTTTTCGTACTCGAATCTGTAGGATATACCGATACGGCAGAAGGAAGCCAGGTTGTCCCGTTATTTGTTCGGATACCGGTTCCGAAAACAGGAACATTCCTCGGTGTTATTGCTAATAGAAAATCGCATTCCATCATGAATGACTTTTCTCATACAGCTCATGTTTTTGTACCTGATCTGGATGTCGTTACCTATAAAGTTCCCTTATCAGGAAGAATTATTCCAGAAACCCGCTTTAGCGATCACGCCTCATTCTGGAACCAGGGTTACCCGGCACTCATGTTAACTGATACAGCCATGTTCAGAAATCCGCATTACCATACGCCACGTGATAGGTATAACACACTTGATTTTACTTTCATGAGAAAAGTCACAAAGGCTGTTATGAGTGTAATTATGAAACTCGGGATGAATGTAAAAAACTAAGGATACTACCAGTATCGTATTTTTCCTACATCTATGTGGACAAATTCAGGATACCTCCCAACTCCTCCGGACTTGAAAGTCTTTGCAATCTGTGCAAGTTTCCCGTTATCAATCCCCTCGATTGTAAAATCAATAGCACGGCCCTTAAGATGCATGCTCTTTTTACTCACATTCCTGCCAAGACTTCTTAATAATCTGTTGTATATGCTGGAACGATAGCCTGATATGATTGTTATCTCTTTGTTCTCTCCAACCACATCTTTCACATCACAGAGAAGATTTATAACCTTGATATCCATTGGAATAACTTCATTCGTATAATGACACCTCAGAAAATAGTTAATTTGATTGATCGCGTGGGGGTCATAGACACCTGACGAATGATAAACTGCTGAGAGGCGCTCACCTGTATGTATATTGTACATATTGAGAATTCTGTCAGGTACCTGATATGCATACACGTGTTTAAATGGATAATATACAGCGGCAGTAACGAGTGCTTTTAAAAAGAATCTTCTTGATATCATTGCGTTAGAATTCCTCAGGGAACGATATCTGAAAATTTATATATGTTTAAACTTTAAGCAAATTCCATGCCTCTCATTGCCATGTTTTTCATACTTTATTAAGCCGTTATTATATCTAAATTTGATCGGAATTGAAAGATTTTTTTTCTATTCAGACAAGAGAGAGATTTTTTCTATTGTTTCAAATTCGACTCAAAGTTTTAAAAGTGTCAAGCCGGAAGTCTCATCAAATGCTCTCTCTGCATCAATGCCCTCAATTTCCAGAATAATTACCTCTAAAACAAGAAATGTCTCTGAAGTTTCCCGGAGACATCCAACATGAACAGCGTCTCTTTTCCCAAACCCCCCGTGAAAATGTATTTTCGGCTCATTGTCTTGACAAAATATGGTACCAATTCCCATAACTTCATGGCTCTCATGTATTTCACGCCAGATGGGTTTTGGCGGGAGCTCTTCTTTCTCCGGACCAACGACAACCTTGCCTCTTTTTATTCCTCCGATAAGGTACACGACGGCACTTCTTATGTTCTCTTTTCTCGCTATTTGACCAATGTTGCCGAGAATATCCTCGCCGTCCTCAAATCTTGCCAGGATGATGCGTCCAACTTTTCCCGACTGATATTTCATATGACCTCCTAGATAAGTAAATTTTATCCGTGATCTCTAGATGACGGAATTATGATATCAAAAATCAGGAGTAAAATTGTTTATCTTTTCCCTATCTGTTTATTTTTTTTGAAGTGGATAATGAATATGAATTTTGATAAACTGCACCCCCGCTTTCAGATAGTGCTGCTTCTGCCATGATACCTCCGTAATCCCTTACCTAAAAAACTATCATTACCGTTTCAAGCTTTTCTTCAAGTTTAACGGTTCTTTGTGGTATTCTTTTGTGTGTTTTGCCATGGTGCTCAACTCGGATAGACCAATAATATGAACAGACGTCCCCAGATAATTTTAAAGAAAGGAACCTTGTGGCAGGATATTGTAAAAGCAACGGAAAATGCCCTCAGCGTCGGTGCACAAATTCCGATACCAACAGACTATGAATACGTCGAAGACAGCGGCATACGTTTCTTTGTAAGGATCCTTTCACATCTGGAAGAGAAAGATAAAGCCCGTAAAAAACAGCATGATGTGTCCCTGGCAGAGGGAAAATGTGTAAACCCATTCCTTCCCTATGACAATGACATGTTCGTGGCAGATATCTCCGAAACCCATGTTGCACTCCTCAATAAGTTCAACGTCGTGGAACATCACCTTCTCATTGTTACCCGTCATTTTGAAGACCAGGAGACCCTGCTCACACCACGTGACTTCGAGGCGCTCTGGGCTTGCATGTCTGAATATAACAGTTTCGGGTTTTATAACGGCGGTGTAGAAGCAGGAGCCAGCCAGAGGCATAAGCACCTCCAGATGATCCCCCTGCCCCTTTCACCCGAAGGTCCGGAAGTCCCCATTGAGCCTTTACTGAAAAAAGCTCATTTCAATAATAAACTCGGTACTATTCCTGGTTTTCCCTTCTGCCATGTGTTCGTTCGCTTTGAAGAAAACATTATGGCTTCGCCATACAATGCTGCAAGGAAGACATTTGAATTGTATTCAACCATGCTTGAGAAATTAGGATTTGAATCACCACGTATTGATATCCAGAAAAGACAGTCAACCCCTTATTGTCTGCTCATGACACGACAGTGGATGCTTCTTGTTCCGAGGTCAAGAGAATTTTTTGATTCTATTTCAATCAATTCTCTCGGTTTCGCCGGTGCACTCCTGGTCCGTGACAGTATGCAGATGAACCTTGTCAAGAAGGTCGGTCCTGTGAATGTTTTGAAGCATGTTGCTCTTCCTCTCCAACAGGCTGGATAGTTCTCTTTATATGTGCAACATGTTCCAGGCAATGAAAAGGGCTATTCGATTACAATCCTGTATCGATTCGCAAGCTGTTCAAGTTCATGATAGCTATAAGCGAAATCGAGGGAATAGTATTTTTCATTGCAGACTTTACAGAGCATACCATTTACTGAAAAATCGTCTGTAAAATGATAATATGTCCAGCCTATGGTGAACGGTTCGGACTTAAGATTGATGGTCTGCTTGCATATGCAGCAGATACCTATAGCAAGGGAAACAGGATAGGCAAACTGGGCTCTATAGCCATACTCGTGTTTCTGTATAACTCCCCACAAATGTACCTGTCCTAACAGGGTGCCCCTGTAACAGAAACGGCCGATGTTTTCAAGTGCGAGGTCTGAAGTCTTATATGCATAAATGCCGCACGGCGAATCAGATTCAGGATACGTGCCTATTGCTTTAGATCCTTTCTGATTTGTACACGCTACTTCGAACCTCTGTAAGGGTGGCCACAAGTTTGACCGAATAACCGATTTCAGCCAGAGTACACCGTCTTTCGTGGTTTTGCGTATTTTCCAGAATCGCCAGCCGGTAAGAGGTGCGGCATAGTCTGGGACGACATGAACGGCCATTTCTATTTTACGGTGATGCCTCGACAGGTTCTTTTTCAGGTTGTTTCCGGGGCTTTTCCGGTACTGTCAATGGCTTTTTTTCTGCTGGCAACGGTTCTTTGAGCGGTTCTGCCACGACCGTCTTCTCGAATTCCCCGATTTTCCCCATATTAACCTCCCCTAACAAAATTATACAGCATATTTTTAATTTACCACATTTATAATAGAAAATCACTTTCGGTTGACATAAGGATCATATTATTTATTTAATAAGACAGGGGCTGTTTTACGGATAACCCAGTTCGATGATCTGTAGCTAATCCTCCATGAAAGATTTACAAACCATAAAGGCAATCTTAGCCCGCGATAACCGTCTCATCCGCGTGCCGTCAAAGGGAAGAGCTGTCTTTGTCGGAGATACGCACGGAGATCTTGATGCGACGGAAACGGTCTTCCGAAGGTATTTCAAGCCCGGGTTCACGCTTGTGTTTCTCGGTGATTATGTAGACAGGGGAGAAGAAGCAAAAGAAAATATAGAATTTCTCCTTAATAAAAAGAAAGATGCTCCGGAACGGGTCTTTCTTCTTGCAGGCAATCATGAAGGTTACTGTTCTGTGCCGTTCAGTCCCGCTGATTTCTGGGAAGGCCTCTCACCGGACGAATACGACTATTTCTCAGAGATATGCCAGCTTTTCCCTTTCGGAGCGGTTACAGAAAACGGGCTTTTTGTCATCCACGGTGTGCCACCGGATGTTAACAGTCTTGAAGACATAAACGATATCCGGATATGCGATGATCACTGGTTCCAGCTTGCCTGGGGTGATTTCGAGGAAAAACCCGGGGAGTTTATCGGCTCTAACAGCGGAAGACCTGTTTTCGGCAAGGACTATTTTGACCGCGTCATGAAACAGCTCGGGGCACACGTCCTCATCAGGTCTCACCAGGTATACATTCCTCCGGTTATTTTTGACAAGCGTTGTCTTACCTTGATGTCTTCTTACTATTACACACTGACACGCACTATTGCGATTGCTGATCTCGAAAGGCCTGTGATTCATTCATCTGACGATCTGGAGATTGTAGAGATTGCGTAAGTAATTGTGATTAAGAGAAAGGGCTTTTCCTTATTATTATTGCATGCTGTTTTCTGCCTCAAGCCTCCTGTCCCCTTTCTTACATAGTTCCGGACAACATGTTCTTAAAATACGACATTTTGCCCGATAAACCGCTGCCATTAAAATTTTAATTCTATATATATCAAAGGGTTAGATTATGGTATTAAAATTGCTTGTATATGTTTATGATCATGAAAAATGCTGTCTCTGTTTTGTAAGGAAAGATATAAAACAAGAACACAGGAAAGGATAACGGTATGAAGTCTAAGAAATGCATAGAATGCGGCAACGAGACACGCGATGAAGATGGCATTTGTGTTTTGTGTAAAAAAGATATCACGAAAATGCATAAAGAGCTCATGGATCTCTTTCTAAACGATGAGGCATGGACCATAAAAGACAACAAGGTAAAGTTACGGAGAGGTTACAAAAAGGCATTACTGTCGTCGAAAAGATAACATGCGTTACTTTTATTCATGCCAGACTGAAATTTTTTACCCTGTTGTTTTGCCGTCGTAGCTCAGTCAGTTGTGACTCTGCTCCTTCGTATTGATCAGCGACTGGTTATTATGATATCTTTGCGCTGCCAGCCTATTCCGTCTTTAATGGCACATAATCTATAATAATAGTATCTATGCCATATCGAGCCTGGTTTGAATGCTTCAACAAGAAATGCGGCGAGCGCTATCCGCTTGACACGATTGTCTATCGCTGCCAGGCATGCGGCTCTCTGCTGGAAGTGAAGCACGATCTCAAGGCGCTTGCACGCCGCGATGCACATAGTTGGAAGAAGTTGTTTGATAAGCGCTACAAGTCCAATGAATGGCCTTACGGCTCCGGCGTTTGGGGTAAAAGAGAATGGGTTCTGCCGCAGGTTGATGATGAGAACATTGTCTCTCTTTACGAAGGCGGTACCAACCTGTTCTGGGCAGAGCGCTTCGGCAAAATGCTCGGCCTGAATGACCTCTGGATCAAACTCTGCGGAAATTCCCATAGTGGCTCATTCAAGGATCTCGGCATGACCGTACTCGTATCGCAGGTCAAGCAGATGATCAGCGACGGTTCACCGATTAAGGCTGTTGCCTGTGCTTCTACCGGCGACACTTCGGCGGCCCTGGCTGTTTACTGTGCTGCCGCAGGTATCCAGTCAATCGTATTGTTACCAAAGGGAAAAATCTCTGTCGCTCAACTCATCCAGCCAATTGCTAATGGTGCTCTTGTTTTGTCGCTCGATACTGATTTCGACGGCTGTATGAGCGTCGTGCAGGAAATTACCAAAGACGAAACGATCTATCTAGCCAATTCGATGAACTCCTTGCGTATTGAAGGCCAGAAAACTGTAGGCATTGAGATCGTCCAGCAATTCGACTGGGAGATACCTGATGTCATCATCATACCGGGTGGTAACCTTGGGAACGTATCAGCGCTTGGCAGCGGCTTGCTCATGATGCGAGATCTCGGACTGATCACCAAACTGCCGCGTATTGTCGTTGCCCAGGCAGAACACGCAAATCCCCTCTACCGCTCCTATCTCAAAAATTTTGCGGACATCGAGCCGATACAAGCCCAAAAGACTCTTGCCAGTGCCATCCAGATAGGAAACCCAGTCAGCTTCGAGAAGGCTATCAGGACTCTGAAAATATTCAATGGCATCGTCGTAGACGCAACAGAGCAGGAACTCGCAGATGCCGCTGCTCTCGGCGACACTACCGGCATGTTTAACTGTCCGCATACTGGTGTTGCACTAGCAGCTCTTATTAAACTTCTCAGGTCCGGCAAAATCGACAAGTCCGAGCGTGTCGTGGTTATCTCGACGGCACACGGGTTGAAATTTACCGACTTCAAAGTCAAATACCATGAAGGTACGCTTGATTTTTCCTGCCACTATGCCAACAAACCAATCGAGCTGCCGCCCCGTGCAGACGCTGTTATGGAAACTCTCCAGCATGCTTTACAGAACAGGAGGAAGAAACCGATGTCCAAGATGTTTACAAACCCCAAGAGCTTGAAACCAGCAACCCTCGCTATCCATGGTCATGGCCGCACTCCGAAGGCGCATTACGCGGTCTCCACCCCGATCGTCCAGACATCTAACTACTACTTCGACTCTACTGCAGAGGTACTGGAATTCATGAAGGCCAAAAGCAAGGGACACATGCTACGCGAACACGAATACGGCAGATACGGCAACCCGACCCAGCAGGAATGCGAGCGTAAACTGGCAGCCATAGAGGGAGCTGAGCGAGCATTATTATTCTCCACCGGGATGAGCGCAGTAATCATGACATTGTTGGCATACATGAAACGTGAAAGCCATATTATCTTTACGAACGACTGCTATCGCCAGACAAGAGATTTTGCTACGACCCTTCTTGCCAAATTCGGCATGCAAGTCTCAATGGTAGAACCGACTGCCGAGGCTATTGCCGAAGCAATACAACCCAACACGAACATTATTTTCACCGAATCACCTACGAACCCATATCTTCGCGTTCTGGACATTCCTGCGATATTGAAAGTAGCCAAAAAGCAGAAAGCGATGACAATTATTGATGCCACACTTGCCACGCCATACAATATTAAGCCGTTAGAACTTGGCGTGGATATCGTCATCCATTCTGCAACGAAGTACCTCGGCGGCCATAACGACCTCCTGGCTGGCGTTACACTGGGAAACCACGACTTGTTGAATGACCTGTACCGCTTGCAGAGAATGATTGGCGCCACCCCAGACCCGTTCACCTGTTTTTTGCTCGAACGAAGCTTAAAGAGCTTTACGCTGCGCATGGAACACCATAACCGCGCGGGGCTGGCCGTAGCCGAAATGCTGGAGTCACATCCGAAGATCGAAAAAATATGGTATCCCGGCCTTAAGTCACACCCCGACCACATAATCGCCTCGAAACAGATGAGTGGATTTGGCAGCATGATCACGTTCCTCATCAAAGGCAGCGACAGGGAAACCCGCCGGTTCATTGACTCATTGAAGCTCTTCCTCATCACACCCAGTCTTGGGGGCAGTGAAAGCTTGGTAACACAGATGTCCACGATGTCATTCTTCGATTATCCAAAAGACTATCGTAAATCCATCGGCATGGTGGATAACCTCGTTCGCATAGCGTTGGGTCTTGAGGACGTTCACGACCTCATCGCTGACCTGAAGCAGGCACTAGATAAAATTTAAATCTGATTGTTCATGTTGGATGAAACCATCCGGAAAATGACGGAAAGCCAGGATTGGATGTCTGTTCGTAATCTGAAAGATTTTGACATTCACGGCATAATTATTTATCCGTTTGACGGAGATCGTGGCAGGATGTACGTATTATTGCCTCGGCAGTTTTTTGTTCCCTTGCTCTCCTCCGCCATGAGATGGACATGCTTACTCTTATCTTCCTGGGGCTTTTTCCTGCTCCCTCTATACAATTCATACTCAAGGAGTCTGCATTCTATTCCGCCGCTAAAAAATTGTATCCTTCGTTTCGTTCTCAGACCAACCTTTTTTATGAGATCAAGGTTCCCCGTAAAAATATATCCTTTGTACCCCTCACATTTGTGCTTGAAGTAATTCCCGATACCCTTGTACACGTGCTCGAGCTCTCTGACCTTGCCCATTCTTTCTCCATATTCCGGATTGAGCATCACGACACCTCCCCCGTCAGGAACAATGGTCTCTGAATAATCACATACCTCAAATTCAATCAGATGCTGTACACCGGCAGCAGCAGCATTCTTTTTTGCAGCCTCAACAGCTTCTTTGCTTATATCAGTAGCAATAATCCTGCAATCCGGCAGATGACGTTCTTCACCCGTTGCTTGTGTGCACATATAATGCCATAATGTTCCATTAAATCCCTTGAGGTGCATGAACCCGTAATTATCCCTTCCTAACCCAGGTGCCCTGTTCAGACCTGCCATGGCAGCCTCTATGGCAAGGGTACCACTGCCGCACATGGGATTTATAAAATTGCCCTGAGCAATCCATCCGGTTGCACGGATAACAGCAGCTGCAAGTGTCTCCTGCATGGGTGCCTTTATGGGGATTCTTCTGTATCCTCTCCGGGAGAGTGGTCGTCCCGACGTATCAAAATATACAAAACAGGTATCTTTCTTCCAGTAGAGATTGACAACGGCTCCATCATGATTCGGCCCTGAATCGGGACGCTGACCACACTTTTCCCTGATCCTGTCAATGATAGCATCTTTGCATTTCACATTTGCATAGCGCGAATCCCTGATACTCGGATTATCCACACTGGACGTAACACAAACGTAACCGTCTGCATCTATATGGTCCTCCCATGCTATGTCATACAAGGAGTGGTACAGATCATCGGCATCCCGTGCTGTGACTTTCCTGATGAGATAAAGGACACGGTGTCCCGTTCGGAGTAACAGATTAAGCCGCATGGTGTCTTCCAGTGTTCCCTCTGTCGTTATGCTTGAGACCGTTTCAGAGAGAACAGGGAATCCGAGCTTCAGTATTTCTTCCTTCAAATAGGGTGTTATCCCCTTTGCACAGGTAACAAGGATACTGCTTTTTCCCGTTCCACTACTTTCTTTTTTTGTCTGATACATCTTTTTTTCCCGTGCGGGTAATGATAAAATTTTCAGGCCGTAATTCAGGATCTTTTTCAAGCTCCTCTATAAAAACAGTTATTGCCTTCCTCATAAATGACGAGAATTTTACACCCCGTGGTAATGAAAGTATCCTCTGACGAGTATCTTCGTCTATTGTCGTGGTATATTTTGCCATAACCGCTCCTTAACCCGAAAAATAACGCAATTGATTGTTGAACCGGAGGCACAGTCGCCTTCAAAGTCTTTTGATTTCAATCCCGACTTATGTCGGGACAAAATACTTTTCAGTCACCCGTGCCTCCGATACATGCATTTTTTGGGTTACTATTTTGAATTTAGAAAAAAACAGCTTATAATACCATAGAGAGAGTATGTTTTTTCCCAACTGCAAGGCAGACAATGTCAATTAAATGCTTTTTACTTAAAATTTTTTATGGAACACAAAAAGAAAATACTGATTGCACATGATATAAAATCATTGATCGAAAAAGGGGAAAGTTTCTTTCAGAGAGAACATATAAAGATACTAACATCATCCTCAAACGAAGAGGCCATTTCTATCCACAAGGAAGAACAGGCCGATCTCATTATAAGCCGCCTTGACTCGCCTCAGATGGACGGGAAAACATTCTGCTCACTTATCAGAGAAGATATTTTTTTGCGAAGGGTATCTATCATCATGGTCTATCCAGATAGAGAACCCTCTCCCAAGGTGTTATCAGAGTGCAGGGCTAATGCATTCTTGCCTGACCCGTTAGATATCTCGCTCCTGTCCTCGAAAGCCCAGCAACTCCTGAACATCGCCCAACGGGAATCTTTAAGATCCCCCGTTGCCGTGAAAATCCACGGGAGATACAAAAACAAGCCTTTCTTGTGTATATCGGAAAACATCAGCGCAACGGGCATGTTATTACAGACGGAAAAGATTATTCATAAAGGTGGGGTGATTGCCTGCTCTTTCTTTCTTCCGAACTCCGTGCACATAGTAACTGATGCGGAGATTGTGAGGGTTGTCAGCAAAAAAACTGAATTCGATACCCATCACTATGGCATTAAATTCTCGGCCCTCAAAAGCAGGGATAAAGCCGAGATTGAAAAATATACGAAGGAAGAATTGCGGAGACTGAAGATCGCCTTTGATAGTCTCAAAGACAAGTAGCATTCTTTGTGCCTATTCAATCATACCCAGGATGATCTCCCGTTCTTCCATGTCAACCCGCTCTATCCTGACCTTGACGTCCTGCCCTATAGTAAATGAACGTTTTGTATGCCTTCCGACAATACTCATGCGCTGCTCATTATATTGATAGAAGTCGTCTGTCAGATAGGACACATGGAGAAAACCTTCAACATAGAACTCCCTAAGCCTGACCTTCACGCCATATGGAGCAATTCCCACAACCTTTCCATCAAATGCCTCGCCGACTTTATCTTTCATAAACCATACTCTCATGGCATTCACTACTTCCATTTCTGCCCTATCAGCAACACGTTCCATGCGGGATGAATGGAATGCAATATCAGGGAGCAGCTTTTGAAGTTCTTCTCTTCTTTTGTCAGGCAATTGCTTCTTCTTTATGATCTCGCTTAAAATCCTGTGCACAACGAGGTCGGGATAGCGTCGTATCGGTGACGTAAAATGCGTATAGCATTTTGATGCAAGACCGAAATGACCGACATTTATGTGTGAATACCGTGCCTGCTTGAGGCTCCGCAATATCACATAATTGAGAATCTCTTCTTCCGGCGTACCTTTTATGCTGCGAAGCAAATCGGCAAAATCCTTTGATTTTGAAGGAATTCCTTTCTTATGAACATATTTGACGACTTTAATGATTTCCTTAAACTTGAAGGGATCCGGCTCTTCATGGATTCTGTAAAGCATAGGGATACCGAGACCGGTCAGATACTCGGCGACGGCCTCATTGGCTGCAATCATGAACTCCTCTATAATCATATGTGCATAATTTCTCTCCGCTTTTATGATTGCATCTGGCACTCCCTGCAAATCGAGCAGTACCTCCGGTTCTGGAAGGTCGAAGTCCAGGCTCCCGCGCCCCATTCTCCTGTTCCTGAGAATGCTACAAAGTTCACCCATTAACTCGAAGTCGCGGAGGAGATAATCATATCTATCCCGAACCTGATTGTCATGATCAATCAGGATCTTCTTGACGGCGGTATACGTCATCCTCTCGTTGCTGACGATGACGCTCGGATAGCATTTTGTGTACAGCCTGCTGCCATTCCTGTCAAAATCAATCTCGACACTGAGGGCGAATCTTTCTTCTCCCGGCTTCAGGCTGCACAAGTCTTCAGATAGTTCCTTTGGGAGCATGGGAATAACCCTGTCAGGAAAATAAACGCTTGTCCCCCGCTTCCTTGCCTCTGTATCAAGCAGAGAATTCCAATCAACGTAAAAGCCAACATCCGCAATGTGCACATAGAGTTTGTATCCCTGTGTGCTTATAGCAATAGAGACAGCATCATCAAAATCCTTTGCATTTTCTCCGTCAATCGTAACTGTCTGAAGTGACCTTAAATCTCTTCTGTCCCGTGTTCTTCTGACAGCCCGTTCCCCTCCGTGCCGGGAGAATGAGTTTGCCTCTTTGAGAACGTTCCGCGGGAATCTTCGTTGAAGATTGAACTCGTCAATAACAGCCTCGACTTCGGATTTCGGATCCTGTGGTTTTCCTAATATCTTTACTACCTTGCCGACAGGAAGCTTCTTCTCCGAAGGATACGTTATGATTTCGGCAATAACCATGTCTCCGTCTTTTGCTCCCCCTTTGTCCCTCTGAGGTATGGAGAGATCAAAATGGAGAAATTTATTTTTCGGCTTTACAAAACAACCTGTCCTCGTTACCTCGAACGTCCCGACAATCCTCCTCTGTGCCCTTTCGAGGACCCGCACTATATGACCTTCACGTCTTTGCCAGTTTTCAACCCGTACAATAACCCTGTCATGATACATAGCGTTCATTGTTGCCCTCGGTGGGATAAAGATGTCCCGCTCTCCCGGTTTTTCAAGGACAACGAAGCCATATCCATCCTTATGAGGCTCAAAATAACCGCTTATGAGGCTCATGTCTTCAGGAGGCCCGTAGAGTCCTTTCCTCGTCATGACAAGGTCGCCATCACGGATCATGGACCTGAGGATTCTCTTCAATGCCCTCGCCTCCTTGCGGTTTAAATCCATCCCGCAGACAATATCCTTGAAGGCAAGCGGCCTTTTTGTCTTTTCTCTGAAAAATAAACGTACTGTCTCTTTATTCAGCATGATGTATCAAGTAATGAGCTTTTTTCAGTAGCAGCTAACATATGCATTCTTCGTAACAATAACACATTAACACATTTTCATTTTTTCATACACATCTTTCTCCTCTACCCTCTATTATTCACAAAGTTCCAGATCAACCAGAGCAGATGCTGTATCGGAGAATGAGCGATGATAGTGCATCTGCTCTGCTATTGAGCGCTTCATAGATGATCTGGGCTGATAAAGAGGGGATTAAGCGGTGTGTATACTACACTTATGCACCCAGTTAAAAATATACATCAGGAACCCTCTTCCATTTAGTTCATGGATCTTGATACTATTTATGAATTCACCAGAGGAAACGCAGGCTGTGCACATCGCTCGTGTAGTGTCTCTTAAACAGGTGGAGTTATTAAATGGCTACTATTGGCGTCATTTTATCATTCCGGCTTGTCCGGAATCGCTCAGGGTTTCTCAGAAAGATTCCCGACTCCAGAATGCATTCGGGATTTCGGGAATGACACCCCATTTAAGCTGTTTATAACACCAGTCGTTTATGAGATACTGCACTAGAACCTATGTGATAAATACATAAGAAATCACTTGATAAATGAACCGTAAAGCTTTAATAACTATAGGATTTTCATCACACAGGGTTGAATCCATACCGTTCGCGGTCAAGCTCATGGAAGATCATGATGTTATCATACTCGAAGAAATCCCGAATCCTGAATTTATTCTTATGTTGAAGAGGAAAATCTCCATTGATGCCTATGTCAGAGAAGCAGAAACAGAATTCCCGGAGTTTTCAAGCCGTCACTGTAAAGTCCTGAGAAGGTTGTACCAAAAAAGGAAAAAAATATTACAGGTAGAGCCTTATATGGAGCATCTCATGTGTATCCATTCTCTTTTTTCGGAAGGGAAAACCCCCTCTGACATTATGAATATACAGGAGTTGAAGAACGTATACGAAACCGAGAGAAAAGCAACAGCAGAACTTCTTCACTTTTATGAAACTTCCATGCAAAACAAGTTCCAAAACATCGTTGAGGCTGTCAAGAAATTTGCAAGAGTAGACGCTGAAAGGTTTCGGCTTCGCGACACGATGAGGGCACAAGCCATTGCAAAGATATTGTTCAATGAAAAAAAGGTCTATATAGAAGCCGGTAGCATGCATATTTACCTCGAGATGCTTTTAAAGAAAATCCTGGACAAGAGATACCTCATACGGGCAGTATCTCTACACCTCCCTGCCATTATAAAGATGACAGGGAAAAATGAATTGTTTGCACCGGGCGATCTTCTTACCATCCATTACATTTTAAACAAAAACAAAAATGACGATTATGAAACACTCCTTGCTGCAAGAAGTCTCATCTACATCAAGCTTCTTGTTATGGATGAGATGCTCCCCTCAAAACATGAAAAAACCCCCCATATAAAAGACGAATTAATGGCTAACGAACTGGTTCAAAGACTGACCTTCGAGCAATGCGAAGAACTGTTTGAAAAAATACGCTTCCAGAATCGCCGAAAATCACTTGAGACACTGCAACGCTACTCCTAAGGAAACCCGTTTCTTTCAGTCCCCCAAAAATTACATATGTGGCAAGGTCACCAGAATGCGGTATACTATAATTTAAAATCCATGGAGCAGAAAAAAATACATATCGTTCCAAAATACATTATGTATTCCTTTTTTGTCCTCGGTCTTCTCTCTGCCATTGCTTTCAGGTCCATCATTATATTTCAGCACATAGAACCTCCTTGGGTGAGGCCGGTATGGTATATCGGGACAATAGGGTACTTCCTTTTTTTTCTCTACCGGTACAACATTACAAAAAAGAGGAAAAAAGCTGTCGCGGATTTTCAGCTTATCGAAAAATTGAAAACAAATGTCAACTTGACTGAAAAGGACAGGGAGGTCGTTTTGTACCTCCTTTCTTCAATCAGGCTTTCTCTCGAGGACATGAATTATGCCATCATTTTCCTCCTGTCTGTTGTTGCTGTCGTTGCCGACGTGCTCCTCATCTTCATGAATTGAGCACGAATAGCTTCATCACGAATTACATACATACGTTTACTTCATTGTCATAGATAAAAAATGTATGCGGGGATATCGCCAGTCATGGTAAGATGAAAAGCATGATTGCCTGTGAATCTCTTAAGAAAATATTTGGTCAAGACGGCCGTTTGATCCGCCTTCCGGAGAAAGGAAAGGCTGTATTTGTAGGTGATACGCATGGAGATTTTGAAGCCACGGAAACCGTGTTTCAACATTATTTTCAATCTGGATATATCTTGATTTTCTTAGGTGATTACGTTGATAGGGGTGAACATTCGAGAAAAAACATAGAATTTTTACTCGAGAAGAAACACGATTCTCCGGCACAAGTATTCCTGCTCATGGGCAACCATGAATCGTATTCACTCTTACCTTTTTACCCTGCCGATTTCTGGGAAGGCCTGTCTCTGGAAGAAGAGCAATCTTTTACAGATATCTGTCAGCATCTGCCATTTGCAGCTATCACGGCAAATGGACTCATTGCTGTTCATGGTGTGCCTCCTGATGTGAACAGTTCGGATGAAATCAACGACATACAATTAGTCAGTGAGCAGTGGCATCAGATTACGTGGGGTGATTTTGTAGAGATGCCGGGTTACTTTCTCGGAAATTACAGGGGGAGACCTGTTTATGGCGAAGACTACTTTAAGCGGACGATGAGCCAACTGAAAAGAACTGTCCTCATTAGGTCCCACCAGCCATTTGTCAAGCCCGTTATTTTTGACAGGCGCTGTCTTACCGTGATGACATCCCATGCATATAAACCCGACCGCACCATTGCTATTGCAGATCTAGAAAAACCGGCAATCAAGACAGTCGACGATCTGGAAATCCTGGAAGTTTAGCTTCGTTTCTATTTATTAACCAGTTTAATTTCTACCATCATGATACATACCCGTCACATCTTTTAAAAATTCTTTTAAAAATTCTTGACATGTCTTGCTTTTTCAAAATATAATAAGAGGTTTTGTGATTTAATCTTTTCGGCCTGAAAGGCCGCGCAAGCTGTACCAATCCTTTACAGGATAAACAATAGGGGAGCTTTCTGCTTGTTGTTGAAAGCTCCTGAAATGTGTGTGGGTTACATACTTATAAAAAAATGAAAGGAGGGATGTCCTATGGCCGGTCAACCGAAGTCAAAGACGGATGTTGGAGCACGGGCTGATGCAAAGAAAAGAGCTCAGCTTTGCAGCAACTGCGGTAACAAGATTGAAGTTGTCATGAGCGTTTCCTCAACAGGCAAGAAGAGAATCAAGCGCCTGTGTTGCGAAGGCTAATCAATGTTGTCTCCTGCGGCATCTACCATCATGTCGTGGGAGACAAGGTATATCACAACTGAAATGGTGTCTTCTTTTACTGCTTCACAACAACAACCCATGTTTCGACGTGTGCCAAAGAACCTATAAAAATCCCAAAGATGCATCCGCGTTCTCCTGAGCCGGCCCCGACTCTTGGCAACCTGTCAGTATAAGAACCTGCTTGTAAAATCACCGGTATCTCAAGGCTCCCCTGTGAATTGAGAACAATAAATTCACCTGAAGGAATATAGGGATCACGCGGAGTTCCTCTCACAGTGCTATATTCCGTTAAAACGTCACTCATTCTCCGGGGGGCCGAACCGTAAATCGCCGAAACTTCACATCCGTTCGACACAATGTAAAACATCTTTTCTGAAATTGGCATTTTCATGTTGGGCTTTCCCGTTATCATAACAAGTGCTTCGAACCTGGTATTTTCCGGAACATATTCAGGAACGGTCACATCGAGACGGTACCGGGCAAAATCTTCCTCCTGAATTCCGTATCGCTGTAATTCACGACGGTCCGTGATAGACCTTACACTTCCGGTCTTGATGTCGGCATCAAAATAGAATACAGAGGCGTCTGAGCCCCTGGATGCATGAAAGCTTACTACATATCTCTGACCATCAATCTCTTGTGCCTCCCAGTCTGATATCTGTAATTCATCTGAATAAAAGCGATCAATCCCACGTGATCTTTTCACCAGTTCTATCGCTTTTTCTTCTCCTCTCAGTGACGTGATGTCTGTAGAAAAACGGTCGTATGTTCGTGTCTCTTCAACCTGATGATCATCTTTGAAGTGTTGCGCCTGAACTTCCTCTGACACATATTCTTCACCAGTGGGGATTTCTCCTCTTTGAGTCTTGATAGGTTGTTCACGCCCTGTGTCTTTTCGAGTTGCAAAAAAGAAAATCAGAGCAGCTGCCAGAATAATTATGGCTATTGCTGCAAGAGAGGCAATCTTAATAAAAGGGGGGGTCTTTTCAACCTCTGGAGTTCCTGTTACAAACTGTTTGTAAATGTCATAAGCCTCTTCAATCTTTTTCATCCGCTCCCGAGCCTTGCGCTTCATGACCGGATCTTTGGACTGAATATTCTTATCCCATACCTTTTTTAAGTATTGATAGGTCTGATCTACCTCTTCACGAGATGCGACCGGCTTTACCCCGAGCATCTTGTAGAATGCATACCCGCAGGTACATTCGAGGAACGTATCACTGTTTTCCAACCCGCATTCAGGACATTTCCACTTCATATCTTGTTATTACTGTATCAAATTATGCCTTTTTCGACAATGCTTCCTGATTTGAAATTTCCTGAGTTTTTGAGTGCTCATTCCTGCACGTTCCTGAAAAACAATGTTTTGATGGAAAAAGGAGGTGGACTAAGGGGGTCATCTGGGGGATACTAATTTTCAGAGCATGGCAATTCGCTGATCTTTATATGGTTGAGGCCAGTGATAGGTATTTATGAGCCAGATGAGATGGTCTAAAAGGTTGGGTTGATTCAGAACATTCAATTCTTCATCAAAAACTATACCGATAAGGTATGTCTTTCTGAATTTAGACTGCCAGTCAACTTTTCCTGTAGTGGTGTCTTCTTTTATCTTGCCCGCCCTGTCAACAAAAGATATCTTTATCTTTACTGTCTTTCCCTTGCCCAGAGACGTCGGCGAATACAAGCCGATGCCGGAGAATGAAATATTCGCAACTGTTGCATCGATAGTTTTCTTATTTTTCCCTACGGTAATAGTAGCGCTTCCAAAAAACTGGTATCTATACCATTTCCTCGTATCGATAAAAGACCTCTTTTTTCTTTTCATCATATCCGATCACACTCCTCTGTCAATCGGAGGATATTGTTACTATAATAACAGGAACACTTATTCTTTCCCAATATCAGTCCTGTAACGCATCCCCTCAAAATGGACTAATTCAATGTTTCTATAGGCAACGTCTCTTGCCTCCTGTAAAGTCTTCCCCCTCCCTATGACATGGAAAACCCTCCCCCCATCGGTTACCATGCCCTTTTTCTCTGAAATGCTCACACCTGCAAAAAATATCTTACATTGAGGATCCTGTATTTTCTCGACTCCAGAAATGGCGTATCCCTTTCCATATCGGGCAGGATACCCCGGATACCACCCTTTGCTTTTACCATGCTTCATCTGCCGAGTCCTCCCTGCAGCCGCAACAACGTCAAGGAAATACTCCTTGCTCCAATCAACCTGTTTTTCACTGAGCACCCCATTGATAATCTGAAAGCTTATATCGCTCAGTGGAGTCTTCAGACGTGGAAGGATCACCTCAGCCTCCGGATCTCCGAGACGGACATTGACTTCCAAGAGATATGGTATTTCGCCGACGAGCATTAATCCTAAATAGAGTATTCCCCTGTACTGAATACCCTCTTTTTCTGCAAACCCCCGAATTAAAGGCCCCGCGACTTTTTCGCTCACTAAGCTGGTTAGCTGTTCACCTTCGAGACGATGAGGAGAATAGGCACCCATGCCCCCTGTATTCAGGCCTTCGTCATTGTCATAGGCACGTTTATAATCCTGAGCAACCGGCATCGGTGCCATTGTATCTCCATCCGTAAAAAAGAAAAAGGATATCTCCGTTCCGTACAGCCTCTTTTCGATGACTACCGTTTTGCCTGATTCGCCGTAGATCTTCTCTCCCATCAATCGGTCAATAGCGTCTAACGCCTCTTCGTTATCAGAGCAAACGAGAGAGCCCTTTCCTTGGGCCAACCCGTCAGCTTTCACAACAACGGGATATTGCACATGCCGCACATAATCTTTTGCCTTTTGTGGATCATCAAAAACATCAAAGTCTGCTACCGGCACCCCTCGTTCCCTGCACAGGAGCTTTGTATAAGCCTTGCTTCCTTCAAGGATACTGGCTTTTTTCACCGGACCGACAACAGGTATCCTTTCAGATGTCAGGAGGTCAACAACACCATTGGTAAGTGGACTCTCGGGCCCGATAAATACAAGATCTACCTTTTCTCTCGTGGACAGCTTCAGAATCTCTTCGTTTGTCCGTGCACTTTCGCACCTGATTTCCTTTGCAATTCCGGCGTTTCCGGGAGTACAGATAACTTCTTTCACTCCCGGGTCGTTTTTGAACTGCCATGCAATAGCATGGCCACGACCTCCACTGTCGACAACAAGAACCTTCATGTTATTCTTCAATTCCTGAGATAAGGTGAAACGATACACATTTGTAATAAAAAAATACTGCTCGAAGTTTAATCGAAAAAAAATTCTATCCCTACAAACCAGCCTGCTCAAGAACCATGGGGATCTTTTTCTCCCAGCCTAAAGCCATGATATGAACACCCCGGCAAAGATCTTTCATCTCTCTGATTAGTCGTGCAGCGATCCCAATGCTCGTCTTGGATTTATCCTTTGTCATTTCCATTTCTTTGATGAGGTGCTCCGGCACAAAGACCCCGGCAACATTCTTATTCATAAATTTTGCCATTCCGGCTGATTTGAGCAGTATAATACCGACCAGGACAGGCGTTTTGAACCCTTCTACACGTTTCATGAATTTTTCAAAAATGTCTATATCGTATACTCCCTGCGTTTGAATAAACTTCGCACCAGCTTCGATCTTCTTCTCCATCTTGATGATCTGCATCTCGAGTGCTGCCTCGGTGTCGGCTCCGGGATTTACGACTGCTCCTGGAAAAAGGTCAGGGGCGCCCTTCAGCTCGTTTCCTGCCATATCAAATCCTTCATTCAGCCTACCGATTACCTTCAACAGTCCTACGGAATCCAACTCGAAAACAGGCATTGCCTGGGGATGGTCTCCCAGAGTTGTATAATCCCCGGTCAGGGCAAGCACATTCCTGATACCGAGGACCCATGCACTTAATAAATCCGACTGGAGTGCGAGCATGTTCCTGTCTCTGCATGTCATCTGGAGGATTGGCTCAATTCCTTTGTCTTTGAGAAGATGGGAAACTGCCATTGAGCCTAACCGCATGACCGAACTCTGCAAATCAGTAACATTGATAGCGTCTACCCTGTCTTTAATAGCGTCTGCATCTTCCAATAATACATCTATATCCGTACCCTTCCCGGGCCCTACCTCCGCCGTAATGAGGAACTTGCCTGAATCTAACGCCTCTCTGAATCCCATGTCATCATGCTCCTTTTGTCTGTTCCTTTTTTATTACCGGATCTTCCTTTATCATCTTTTGCGGATGAACCGGCCATTTCCGTTTATGAGACATCTCCTTTAACAAATGAAGCATATCGAGTTCTTTCAAGCGGTTGTAAATCAACTGCCACACGCATGGGTTATCTTTTGAAGCCTCGCAGAGTCCTCCCCGTGATCCGCCACACGGCCCGTTAACGAGACTTTTCGCACAGCGAGCAACAGGACATATGCCACCGGTGAAGGCAAGCAGGCAATTACCACATGCTAAACACACCTCATGGAAATTACCTCCCTCATCCGCCATGCCAAGAAACGTTGTATTCATTGCCGGAAGGACAGGTGGTTTTCTGAGCCTGTCGACAATTCCCTGCACGCCGATACCACATGCCATTGACAGAATGACATCATACCGGGAAGCATCTTCCTTTATTTGATCAACAAATTTCGGCTCGCATTGCCGCGGGATTGTCCGTTCACCGATAGTAATCTCTCTACCTTCGGCCTTTTTCGTTGCCCTGAGTGCTGATGCCAGCAGTTCAACCTGCCTTCTTCCCCCTGTCAGACAGACCGTAACACAAGATCCGCAACCCAGGACAAGAACCTTCTCATACGGCTCAATCATCTCTTTAATCTCCGACAAGGGTTTCATTTCGGCAACAATCATGAGATCACCTTCTTTTTTTATGATTATATCGACGATGCTTGTTTCTCGAAAATCATTTTTCCTTTTTTTCGTAAATGATCTTTAGTCGCTCAGCATCAATGCCAATCTCTTCCAGTATCTTTTTTGCGCGATGAACATGTTTATCAATCCACTCTTCGCATCCCTTAAAACGGCATGCTTCATAATCACACTTTCTTATCTCAACTCCTTTGGACCCTTCTTCAAAAGGACGGATAAGCTGAGCAACATCTATCCTGGCCATACAGGGTTTCCCCACCAAATAGTCGCCTGTTGCTGTACTCGAAAGGACCTCACTCGGATGATACTGGCAGTAAAACCCGATTGTGAATCCCTCGGTCTTTTGCATCTTCGCGGCTTCGATTGCTCCCTCCAGTTTTTTACTGCTTGCTATTTTTGGTTCCAGTTTGACATCTATCGCTGATGCAGGGCATTCAGCCGCGCAAATCCCGCATGCCTGGCACTGGCTTATATCAATTTTTGCCTTCTCTTCTCCTGCAACGGGAACACCATAGGGACAGACGAGAACACAGTTAAAGCAGGCTACACACTCATCGGAAATAACTGCACCTGATCCGCAATTAAGACATCGCTGGGCTTCTGCTAAGGCCTGATCCCGCGTAAAGCCTCGGCTTACTTCATCAAACCCCCTGATTCGTTCCTCTACAGGAAGCATGTTCATTTTTGGCCTGAGTGACTTAACAATGAGATTCACGATCTTTTCATCAATCGGTCTGATGACCTCAGGTTCTGCAATTTCTTTTGGTGGCAGGTTTCGAAGGTAACGATGTATTGAATCGGCTGCTTTCTTTCCAGAAGCTATTGCGTGCACAACGCTATATGGTCCGCTTACAACATCTCCGCCGGCAAAAACACCCTTTATATTCGTTGCTCCTGTCTCATCTTTAATGAGTATCCTCCCGCCCTTTCCGGCAAATACTCCTGTATCCTCTAATATGTCCTTTTTGGGTTCATACCCGATCGCCAAAATCACAGCATCAGTTTTGACTTCAAATTCCGAATTTTCCACGGGAACGAGTTTACTTCTCCTTGACGCTTTTTTATCTGCAAACTCCATCTTCACACATCGTACCTTTTCGACCTTCCCTTTCCCGAGAAACTCAACGGGCGCTGCCTGATAAATGAACTTTATCCCTTCATGGTGAGCTTCTTCAGCCTCTTCCTTCCCTGCCGGCATTTCTTCTGGCGTTCTTCGGTAAATAATCGTTACATCCTTTGAACCAAGCCGGATACAGGTCCTCGCTGCATCAATTGCAGTATGCCCTCCCCCAACGACTACAACCTTATTACCCGGGTAAGGTCGCAATCCTTCGCTAACCTGCTTTAAGAATTCAACGGCAGTAATAATGCCGGGAAGTTCTACACCTTTACATTTAGGGAATAAGCTCCTTTCACTCCCTAAAGCGAGGAACACTGCCTGGTAATCCTTGAGGAGTTCGTCCAGGGTAAAGTTCCGGCCGAGTGCCATGCCTGTCCTGACCTCAACACCAAGTGACAATATATAATCAATATCAGCCTTGACGACACTCCTGGGGAGCCTGTACTCAGGGATACCTCTGCTGAGCATTCCACCGAGTTCCCTCTGAGACTCAAAAACAGTCACTCTGTAACCGAGTAAGGCGAGGTCATGTGCAGCTGTAAGACCAGAAGGCCCTCCGCCGATAATGACTACCGTATCGTTATAGTACGGTCCGGGCCTTACGCCAGGTCTTAAATCCTTCGTCTGATCAGCGGCAAAACGTTTCAAGGAAGCGATGGCAATAGGCTCATCAACCTGTCCACGTCTGCATGCTGTTTCACATGCCCTCGTACAGATTCTCCCGCAGACCGAGGGAAACGGATTCACCTCACGAATAATGTTTATTGCACTTTGTATATCACCCCGTGCGATTGCAGCAACGTAACCGCGGACGTCTGTATGAATAGGACATGCTGCTTGGCAAGGCGGCATAGTCTCAATGCTCATTGTTTAAAAACCTCCTTTTTGACAAAATACCACATAAACTTCCCTTGAAGGTTATTGAAACTAATAAATTGATTATTGTTATTCACTTTCCGTTTCATACATACACTATTTCATCACGCTGAATGTCCTTCTCTTTAGTTCATCTAAGAGGGCCTGCGCACAACGGGCAGTGAAACAGTAAATGTAGAACCCTTACCAACCTCACTCTCTACATGAATGGAACCATGGTGCGCATCGACGACTCCTTTAACAATCGAAAGGCCCAGGCCCGTGCCGCTGATATCTTTTGTCCTCTCCGATCTTTCGCGGAAAAATTTATCGAAAATGTGAGGAATATCCTTTGCTTCGATACCTATTCCGTTATCCGAAACCTTTATCTGGATACTCTGTTGATTACCCGTAATATACACATATACCTGTCCGCTCGGCCACGTGTATTTAATGGCATTGCTTATAAGGTTAATAAACATGGCCTCTATGCTGCTTCTGTTCCCTTTGAACAATGGAAGACCTTCCCTTATCTTTACCTGAAAACAGACATGTTTGTCCTGGGCCTGGGGTTGCATCAACTCGACAGACCTCTCTAAAATTTCAGAAAGGTCGAATGTTTCTATTTGTGCAACGTATGCCCCTTCTTCTATAAAGCAGACATCGAGGACATCATTAACAAGATCGGTCATTCCCCTGATTTTGGCCTTGATCTTCTGAATCAAATCTCTCTGTTTATCGCTCAGCTCTCCGACCATGCCATCCAACAGAATAGATGTCTGTAATAATGTGGAGCTTAATGGGGACTTTAATTGGTGAGAAACCATGGCTAAGAAGTTAGACTTTATCTTGTCTATGGCACTCAGCTGCGCAACGTCATGAAGCAATGTCACCGTCCCCAGGAGCACATCATGTGCATCTTTTACCGGGTTGACATGAACCCTGATCCTCTTTTCGCCTGTATCCATAAGACATATCTCTTCAGCTTGATATGGATTATCACTTATCATTATTTTAGTTATCATTTCAACAACAATTTGATCTTTGATATGATCCTGGAATGGCTGACCCAGAGCTGCATACCCTTTCAAATCTAAAAGCTCATCTGCCTTTTGGTTATAAAGCATGATACATCCAGCGTCATCAGTGACCAATATTCCGTCAGAAAGGCTGTCGATCACTGCATTTAACGACTCCGTCATTGCTCTATAAGGCATGGCTTTCCTCTCTAACCCACTGATACCGCAGGATTTTCATACAAATATTCTCCTTTGAGCGTTTGGGCACCCTTTCTACAAGAAGTTACCCTTGAGACGTTCTAAAAAGATATTCCACTCGTCCCACGAGTTCCAAGGGCTCGACAGGTTTTGGAATATAGTCATCGGCCTCTGTTTTCATGCCCATTTCCTTTGTATATTTCGTTGACGGCATGGCATCCCCGACTGCTGTCAAGAGGAGAATGGGTATATGAGAACATGCAGGGTCAGCTTTGAGCTTTGAGCAGACTTCATAGCCATCCATGTGAGGCATCATGACATCCAGTATGATCAAGTCCGGCTTTTCGGTGTACACCTTTTTCAAACCTTCCTGTCCATCATGGGCAATAGCAACATCGTAAGACTTGCTTTCCAGAATGAATTTCGTAGCTTCCGCAAAATCTACGTCGTCATCTACTAATAAGATTTTCTTTTTCTCCATGTATTCCTCCCGGCAGATACTATGCTTTACCTATTTTCTTGAGGATCTTCCCTACACGGTCGAGTAGGATAGCATGATCAATGGGTTTTTCTGCATAATCATCAACGTCGAGCTGCACCCCTGTTTCCAACTCATATCTTCGCCGGCTTGCTGTCTCTTTAACGCTGCTCAAAATGATAATAGGGATATGAGCGTACTTTTCCCGTCGAGGGTCTTTCAATGCCTTGCATACCTCAAATCCATCCATCTTGGGCATGAGAAGATCGAGAATCATCAAATCAGGTCTTTCCTCTTTCAGCTTCGTAAGGCCCTCAATGCCGTCTCTGGCAGTGATCACCTCATAGCCATGGGCTTCAAGGACAATACCGATTGCTTCCAAGATATCAGGATCATCATCGACAACCAATATCTTTGCACCCATCATATCCTCCAGAATATATATTCGTTTATAAAATAACGTACCATCACAACAGTACGTTTTCTAAACTGTCACAGTATCGGTCTCGGCAACAGATGAGCCTTTTCTACGATAACAGGAACTATATCTTCCCAGGCAACAGCCATGATGTGAATACCCCGGATACCCTCTATCTCTTTTATCTGATCTATGATCTCGAGGGTTATTTTAACCCCTTCTTCCTTGACATCCTTAGCATCTTCCATACGGGTTACTATCTCATCCGGCAGACTAATACCGGAAACATTGTCTCTCATATAGCGTGCCATTCCTAAAGACTTTATGGGAATGACACCTGCAAGAATATGAACCTTTTCATCCAGTCCCCTGTCTCTTACCATTTCCATCCACTGGCGAAATTTAGGCACATCAAAAACTGCCTGGGTCTGAATAAAATCTGCGCCGGCTTCTATTTTTTTTGCCAGCCTCGTGACCCTGTATTCAAAGGGGTCGGCAAAGGGATTTGCAGCCGCCCCGATATAGAGTGTGACTTCTCCTGAGAGAGCTTCTCCACAGAGAAATTTCTTTTCATCCCGCATTTTTTTAAGAGTCTGAACAAGCTGTATTGAATCAATGTCATAGACTCCTTTTGCCGTTGGATGATTACCGAATTTTTGATGATCACCGGAGAGACAAAGAACATTTTTGATTCCCAAGGCAACCGCCCCCAGTATATCACTCTGGATTGCAATCCTGTTTCTGTCTCTGACCACCATCTGCATGACAGTGTCAATCCCCATCTCCCTGAGAAGGACACACCCGCCTACACTCGACATCCGTACAATAGCTGTCTGATTGTCTGTTACATTCAAAGCATCACAATACAATTTGAGAAGCTCGCCTTTCCTTCGGATCACCGAAGCAGAAGTGCCTTTCGGGGGACCCAGTTCTGCTGTTACAGCGAAATAGCCGCCGTCCAAAATCTTTTCCAGATTGCTTCCGCTTTTCATCTCTCCTTCCTCCCTACGACTCTTCCGTCTCTTTTTGTGTTTCCGATCCTGCTATATGCTCCACGACTATCCGACGAGGTCCTCCATGTAATCCGGCTGACCAGTCCCTGGGAGGTTTGATTTCGGACATCTTTTCCAAAGTACCCAGTTTCTTCATTCTCTCCAAAATCAGGTACCATGCGCAATCGACATCCTGGCTTATCTCGCATTTACCATTATTCGTTCCTCCGCACGGTCCGTTCATAAGGGATTTTGCACAGCGTGCTATAGGACATATCCCTCCAGTCAGATGGAGTATGCAATTTCCACATCCAGCACAGAGCTCAGTGAACATTCCTGCCTTTGGAACAGCTCCGTAAAACGCTGTATTAATACCCGGATATACAGGTATATTTCCGATTCTTTCAGAAAGGAAATTTACTCCGACTCCGCAAGCCAGAGAAAGTATGACGTCAAACGTCCTCACATAATCCATAACCGGCTCAAAAAATTCAGGCTCACAATGTCTTTCTATTGCTGCATGCATAACCTCTATCGGCACCCCTTCCTGAGAAGCCTTCATCCTGATCAGGGAAGCAAGAATCTCCGCCTCTTTCCCCCCTCCCGCATGGCAGATTGCAACGCATGTGTTACAACCGAAAACAAGCACCTTCTTAAAATCTTTAACCATATCCCAGAGCTCTTCAAATGGCTTCTGACTCCCTACGATCATTTCTGCTCACCCATTTTTATCTCACTTTGTCTGCATATCGCAAGCCATATTGGTGAGGGGCCAAGTCTTCTTATCCTTTCTGTGAATTTTGTGCAGATATCAGCCCACATCGGGCCCATCGCTGCTGAGAGATTATACATCTCCAGGCGCGCAGGATCTATGCTTACTCTTGATAGCAATTTCTTCGCATGTCTTACTCTTCGTGCTGCATAGATATTACCTTCCAGGTAATGACATTGGCCGTGCAGTCAGCCGGCTACAAATACTCCATCTGCACCACGCTCAAAGGCATGGAGGATATGGATGCAATCGAGCTTCCCTGTACAGGGAAGCCTGATGACCTTTACTGCCGGCGGATAAGATAATCTCATCACGCCGGCCAGATCAGCAGCAGCAAAAGCACAGTAATGACAGGCAAATGCAAGGATATTCGGCTCCCAACCTGATGGGATCCCGTGGTGTTTTTCTATGGAAAGAATTTCCTCCCTTACTGCTCGTTCGTCTGTTTTTAGCATGCCTCTTTCTTCCTTACCGTTATTTCCATGATTATTTTATACCAGGTTCACATTCCGTTGCAGCATCAATCATGGCAAGGACCTGGTCATCCCGGAAGCTATTCACCTGAAAAGCCTTTGCAGGACATATGCCTGCACAGATACCGCATCCGTGACATTTGATCTCATTATGTGCAACCCGGCCATCTTCATCAATATAGGGCGAATCAAACGGGCAAATTCTGAAGCAGCTCAGACATGACATGCACAAATCTCTTCTCTGCCTGGCAATGATCCCTGAAACGGCCAGACTTTTCCTGGAAAGAACCGTGCCTGCTCTGCCGGCTGCTGCAAGAGCCTGGCTGATAGTCTCATCAAGATTCTTCGGCGCATGTGCCAACCCTGCCACAAAAATTCCTTCGCTCGGAAAGTCAACCGGTCTGAGCTTTACATGGGCCTCTAGGAAATACCCGTCTGGATTCCTGGTAACCTTGTACATCTCACCTGTTTTATCAGTTGAGGGATGCGGCCTCAGGCCCGTTGACAGGATTACCCAATCAGCGTCCAGCGTCAATTCTTTATTCAACATATAATCCCATGTCTTGATCCTGAGTTTATCACCAAGTTTCTCAACCACAGGTTTCTTATCAACTTCATAGCGGACGAAAAATACACCCAGATCACGGGCTTTTTTGTAATAATCCTCTCTCAGTCCATACGTACGAATGTCCCTGTAAAGGATAATAACCTGAGCTTTTGGATTTCTTTCCTTGAGAAGGATCGCGTTCTTTATTGCATCCTGGCAACAGATGCGCGAGCAGTACTGGTGTGGCTCTTCACGGGATCCCACGCACTGGATCATAATATACAGTTCGCCGGGCAACGAGTTTTCTCCGGATAAAAGCTTTTTTTCCAGTTCTCTCTGCGTCACGACACGGTCGCTTTCTCCATAAAGATATTCGACCGGTCTATATTCAATCCCGCCGGTAGCCAGTATAATGGCGCCATGTTTTATAACATTTCCGTCCGTGAGGGTTGTCTCAAAGTTACCGATGAACCCATCTGTTTTTTTGACCTCTGTATCAGAATAAACTTTAATGCGTTCGTGAGCCTGAACGCATTCTATCCGGTTTTTCAGGAATTCCTGGACATCATCCCCTTCAAGTGTGCGGTAAAGATTCCTTAGAAGTCCACCGAGCTCCTTTTCCCTTTCAACAAGAAAGACCTGGAAACCCTGGTCAGCCAATGAGAGCGCAGCAGTCATTCCTGCGATTCCACCGCCTATGATCATCGCAGCAGGGGTTACTCCAACCGTATCGGTTTTGAGAGGTTCAAGGAGCCGCACCTTGGCTATCGACATCTTCACAATCCTTATTGCCTTCTGTGTAGCGTCGTCCTTTTGTCCCATGTGGCACCAGGAGCACTGTTCACGGATGTCGGCAAGATCGAATAGATATTTGTTCAGCCCGGCATCGCGTATCGTCTCCTGAAAGAGGGGTTCGTGTGTCCGTGGCGTGCAGGACGCCACAACCACCCTGTTCAGGTTCATCTCCCTGACGGTTTTCCTGAGCATTTCCTGACTGTCCTGTGAACACGCATACAGCGTATTCGTTGCATAGACAACTCCCGGTATATCTTTCACTGCCTCGACAACTTTGTCGATGTCAACAGTAGAGGCTATATTCATTCCGCAGTGGCAAACAAAGACGCCGATTCTCGGTTCCTCTCCTGCCAGACTCTTTTCCGGCGGGAACTCCTTTGTCACCGTCTCTGTTCCGCGGACATCGCAGAGGAGAGCCATGACTTCACTTGCCACAGCACTTCCCTGCATCACCGTTTCCGGTATGTCTTTTGGCCCTTGATACATCCCTGTAACAAAGATTCCCTGCCGTGTAGCCTGAACAGGGTTGAGCGGGGATGTCTTTGCAAAACGATACACATTCGTTTCGACACCGAAGGTCTTTGCAAACTTTACGGCATCTTTGTGAGGCTCAAGACCGACGGAAAGAACTACCAAATCAAAGGCTTCGTCAATGAGCTTGCCGTCCTCTTCGGCGTAACGGAGAAGCAGATTGCCCGTGCCCGGCTCTTCCCGAACTGCGGAGATCATAGTACGTTTATACCGTACGCCATATTCATGTTTTGCACGGTCAACATATTTATCGAAGTCTTTTCCAAAAGCACGCATTTCCATAAAAAAGATTGTCGACTCTATTTCTGAATCGTGTTCTCTCGCAATAATTGCCTGTTTCGTAGCGTACATGCAGCAGACAGAGGAGCACCATGGATTTGCGTTATGAGAGTCCCTTGACCCAACACACTGGATCCATGCAACCTTTTTGGGATGCCTCCCGTCGGAAGGCCTTTGGATTTCTCCCTTGTACGGACCTGATGCAGAGAGAATACGTTCGAACTGGAGAGCGGTCACAACGTTTTTCCATCTGCCGAGTCCGAATTCCCCTCTTACCGTTGCGTCATACAGGTCAAGACCCGGACAAAGGATAATCGCTCCAACACGTAGCTCAAGTTCTTTCCCTGTATCTTCAAAGTTGATGGCGCCTGCCTTGCAAGTTTTTTCGCATATACGGCATCGTCCTGTCTTGAAATAGAGACAATGATCTCTATCAATAGCCCTCGTATTTGGTACAGCCTGCGGGAACATAGAGTAAATAGCCTTGCGGACGGTAAGGCCCTGCTCGAACTCGCTTACTACCTTCTTGGGACACTTTGCCTCACAGTCTCCGCAACCGGTGCATTTATGGGGATCTACAAACCGCGGAGCAATTTTGATTGTCACCTTAAAATCCCCAGGTCCTCCTTCTACTGACATAACTTCTGCCAATGAATGTATCTCGATGTTCAGGTGTCTGCCGACCTCAACCATCTTTGGTGATATCATACACATGGAGCAGTCACCGGTAGGGAACGTCTTATCAAGCTTGACCATTGTCCCGCCGATAGAGGGGTCCCTTTGGACCATGTGAACCCTCAACCCGCTGTCGGCAAGATCAAGTGCTGCCTGCATTCCCCCGATACCTCCTCCGACAACCAGGACAGAACCTTTCTTTACGGAAGTAACCATTGTACTCATATCAGTTTCAACCCTTTAGTATCTCGATCGCATCTACAAAATGCCTGTTTATCTGCAATTGTCGGGGGCTCATACCCATGGCGATACCGAGAAGTTCAGTAATAAAAAAAACAGGCAACCTTCCCCGGATTCCATACCGTTCGGAGACCTGATTCTGATACATATCCATATTCATTTGACACATCGGACATGTCGTAACAAAACAATCCGCCCCCCTTGCAAAGGCATCATTGATTATTTTAGACATAAGAAACAAGGACGTATCGGTATCATTTATTGCAGCTGAAGCCCCACAGCAGTCTGTCTTGTAGCTCCAGTCAATGGGCGCTGCTTCGAGAGCCCTGCAAACGGTCTCCATGCCCTGGGGATTTTCAATGTCATCAGAGATGTGTATGTCACAAGAAAATCTCGTCAATAAACAGCCATAATAGCATGCAGGCTTGAGACCTTCCAGTCTTTTAACTGATTTTTCTGCTATCTCTCCGGAATGCGCTTTGGAAACAAGAACGTCGAGGATACTTACTATTCTTATCTTTCCCTCGACCTTTTTAAAAAGTTCTGCATTTATTTTTTCCTTGAGCCCGGAATCTTCAGAGAGTATTTTTTGAGATTCCATCATACGGTTGTAACATGATGAGCAGGGAATAAGCATCTCCGAAAGACCGCTCGCGTCTGCAATCCCGAGGTTACGGGCAGGAAGCGCAACAGCCAAAAAGTCGTCAGTTTTGCTTGCAGATGTCGCTCCGCAGCAGTTCCAATCCTCAATCTCTTTCAGCTCTATCCCAAGGTGCTTGAGAACCATCTTGCACTGTCTATCATAAAGCTCCGAAGAAGCATGGAGTGAACATCCGGGATAATACGCTATGTGCATCGTTTCAACTCCCGGCTGCATCCTTGGCCTTTCTGTAGAGTCGCTTAATTTCATAAAGTTTTTTCGTTTTCTCCAAGCGAAGATGCATCCGTTTCTTCTTTATCATCGAGATTCCAAGTTTTGCCTTGTTTTTCATTTCATCAGCAAGAGCCTTCCACCCTCCGCCATGCTTCAACTCACTTTTTGCGTTGCTTATTGCATATAAACCCATAAATTCAAGTTCATTGACACGACCAAAATGAGACGTTGATCTTAAGAACGCATCATGAAACGCTGCAACCTTCGGTAAAAGCGGCTCGACATGGTCTCTCTTTGCCATCTGTTTCAGTGTTTCAGTAATTTTTGCAGTCTGTATGTTGTTCGGGCACCGTGTACCGCAGGTATAACAGGCAACACACTTCCAGACAAGAAGATTATTAAGGGCACCCTCCCTCTCACCAAACATGATCATCCTGATCAGACGGTCCGGAGTAACACCTGTCTCTTCACCGACAGGACAACCCGCTGCACAGCGTCTACACTGGTAGCAGGCAAGAAGATTCTGACCCGACCTGTCCATTACTTCCTTTATGAGAGACAGTGACTGTTCGGGCCTGAATTGAAGAACCGGGTATGACATAAAACTATTCCATTGTTATACTTTTTTTAATATTTATATAATTTATACTATTTATTAATTATACCAAACCTCATTTTTATAACTCCACCTTTATCCCTGCCGCCTTTTTTGCTGACTGAACCGTGTTACACATGAGCATGGTAATCGTCATCGGGCCTACACCGCCTGGAACGGGTGTTATAGCACGTGCCTTTTCCCTGACCGTATCAAAATCAACATCTCCAACCAATCCCGTTTCAAGCCTGTTGACACCCACATCTATTACGACGACGCCGTCTTTAACCATATCAGCGGTAATCGCTTTTGGTTTTCCAACAGCAACGACCAGGATATCGGCTCTTCTTGTATGGGAAGCTATGTCTTTTGTCCCCGTATGACAGACCGTGACCGTTGCATTCCCCCCTTTCTTCTGAAGCAGCATGTTTGCAATAGGCTTCCCGACAATATTGCTTCTGCCCACCACAACAACCTCGGCCCCCCTTGTCTCGGTACCACTCCGTTTTAGGAGCTCAAGGATGCCATGAGGTGTGCATGGAAGGAATGTAGGCTCACCGAGCATCATTTTGCCGACATTAACCGGATGAAAACCGTCTACATCTTTATCCGGATCTATAGCATATAACACGTTTGTCTCATTGATATGTTTCGGTAAAGGCAACTGTATGAGTATGCCGTGAATCTTCGGGTCTTTATTCAGTTTCCCGACTAAAGCTAACAGTTCTTCCTCTTTCGTATCGGCAGGCAAATCAATGCGTTCTGAATAAATTCCGAGATCTTTGCAGGCTTTTTCTTTTGCTCCGACATACACCTTCGATGCCTCATCTTCACCAACCAGGACCGTAGCAAGCCCTGGTACGATTTTGTGCTTTTCCTTGAGCTTAGCAATCTCTTGTTTCAGTTCTTCCTTTATCTGTTTTGATATCTCGGAACCTTTGATAAGTGTTGCAGCCATTTCCTCCTCCCTTTCTTTTGAGGGTTTCTTTAACGTATGATCTATTCTCTCTTCTTGATGAGCTCGAGTAATTCTTCCCTTGTTGATTGTTTTGTCCTGAATATTCCCCTTACCGCTGATGTAACGGTTCTCGAACCCGGTCTTTTGACACCTCTCATACTTATGCACAGATGCTCTGCATCAATAATGACCATTGCCCCTTTTGGTTTCAGGCTATTCATGATCAAATCAGCAAGCTCGGTTGTCAAACGTTCCTGTACCTGCAGTCTCTTGGCAAGAATGTCCAATGCCTTGACAAGAGCTCCCAAGCCTACTATTTTTCCGGCAGACGGAATATATGCAATGTGGGCTTTACCGATGAAAGGGAGCAAGTGGTGCTCGCAAACAGAATAAAAGGGGATATCTTTGAGGAGAACCATTTCATCGTGGCTTTCACCCTCGATTGCCTTGAGGATTTCCACGGTATGTGTCTCCATCCCGCCAAATATCTCTTCGTACATCCTGGCAACACGATTTGGGGTCTCCCGAAGACCAGGTCTTTCCGGATCTTCACCAATACCCTCAAGGATAAGCCTGACACCCTTCTCTATTTTTTCGAGATCCATAAACAATTTTCAGAAAAAATCTTTATAAAGAAGGGTTTTATAATAGCACTTGGAACAATTCATTGTCAAAAATGAATAATTGCCATGTCAAGCCTGCTTACTCACATATTCTTGCATGGTTCAAACTTCTCATAACAAAATAAGGTATGCCGGAATGAACTACCCCGCAGCAAGCTGCGAGGTATCTTAACCTTCCCCTCCCCTCAAGGAGGGCATAATTGGACACCCCGAAGCTGAGCTTCGAGGAATTCTCTGATTAACCCGGAAAATGCGATTTATTGTCGAAAAAGTCTTTTGATTTCAATCCCGACTTTTGTCGGGACAAAAGACTTTTCAGTCAACCTTGCCTCCGGTAGACACATTATTCGGTTAAAAAAGAAGGTAGGGGGATGAGTAGTGTTATATATTTTTGGACAGTTGTGACTATTTATCTATGATTCCTTTGAACACTCGTTTCACTTCTTTCAATAACTGCCCATGCACCGCAGGGTTCCCGGCAACGACATTTCCTGTTTTTACATGCTCGTGACCTCCACCGAAATCAGTCACAATTCCCCCGGCCTCTCTTATCAGGATATGTCCTGCTGCAACATCCCAGGTACTCAGGCCGATTTCAAAAAATCCCTCGCATCTTCCACAGGCAAGATAAGAGAGATCAAGGGCTGCGGAACCCGCTCTTCGCAGATCGCTTGTTTTTTGAAACACAGCCTTGAAGAGCCTGAGATACACGTCAATAAATTCTTTCCTTCTGAAAGGAAAGCCTGTCGTAACAAGAGCGTCCTTTAAAGATTGTATGGGAGATATCCTTACGGGCCGCTTATTGAGAAATGTCCCTTTCCCCTTTTCAGCGGTAAACAGTTCTTTTCTCAAAGGATCGTATACAACCCCTAAGATTATTTCCCCCCTATACTCGAGTGCTATCGATAGAGAAAAAATAGGATATTGATGAATATAGTTCGTAGTACCATCAAGAGGGTCGATGATCCATCGGTATGCATCTGTCGCTGCTTCTTTGGATGATTCTTCTGCAAGAAAATGGTGATCAGGGAATGCATTCCTCAGCGTACCAATGATAATCTCCTCTGATTCCCTGTCGACTCGTGTAACAAAATCAGATGCTTGTTTTTGGTCAATGTCTTGCTTCGAGATCTGTCCGAGATTACCTAGGACAACATGTCCTGCCATTTGTACTGCCTTTACGGCCCTGTCAAGAAATCCCCTTGTTTGATTTTTAGGCACAGATACTCCTCGTGCAGGATATCATAACCTAAAGCTTTATTACTCTTTTATCGGTAATAATCATATCAACCTTGACATCATGCGGCTCTGAAGGAATCTTATCAACAAGTTGCTCATCATACGCGAGGGCGATTATCGGTGACCTCTTTTTTCTCTGTGCCAAAAGCATGTCATAATAACCTCCCCCGTAACCAAGTCTGTTGCCTGCATAATCAAAAGCCACACCGGGGATAACGATCAGGTCCACTTCATCGAGTGATAGAGAATATTCCTTTAGAGAAGAGGGTTCCGGTATTCCCATATATCCGGTTGATAATTCATTTATATCCTTGATCTCATATAACATTACGCCATGTTCTTCTTTCCTCACTTTCGGGAGAACAAGCCGCTTGTTCATTTTGAGTGTTTCCTTTATCATCGCAAATGTCTCAACCTCGGATTTGAACGATGCATAGAAGAAGACTATCTTTGCATCCATAAACTCACGTAACGAGATAAGTCTTTGCTTTATGGAAAGATCTTTGATGGTCTTTATATTGCGGGATATCTCATCCCTTTTCCTGAGGACTTCTTTCCTGATACTCCTCTTCATGTCTATCGGGCCTACTATTTGTCTGACAATTTTAAAGCACCTCTTATTATGCAGAAGACCTGCATATACCTATTGTTTGGAAATGCTGATACTGTACTGTACCTGTTTTTGAAAAACATCAAAATGTCTTTTCAATCTCTTTTTTTATGTGCTTAACATCATTCACTGTTTCAGGAGAATAAAGAAAAGGAGGAGAACCTCTCATATCAGCCTCCATTATTTTATCACTAAAATAAATGGACCCGACAAGATCCAATTCATCGATGTTCTTTATAATAAAATCGTTATCCTCTGAACCTCGAACTTTATTTGCAACAACAAACACCTTTTTTACACCGAGTCCCGTAGCCATTTTTTTGACTGTCCTTGCAGTCTGGAGGCTCCTCTGGCCCGGTTCAACAACAACAATAAACGCATCGACGGATTCTGCTGTTCCCCTTGTCAGGTGTTCTATACCTGCCTCCATATCGACTATCACAACTTCACGCCTCTCGATCACAAGGTGCTTGAGGAGCCTTCTCAGGAGCACGTTCTCCGGGCAATAGCAGCCGGAAGAAGCATCCTTGGATTTACCCATGATAAGAAGTGTGATGCCGTTCAGGTGATAACCGATCCCTTCAGGCAGGTCATCGACTTTGGGGTTGAGTTTGAATATCCCTCCCATACTCCCCGGTTTTGCGCCTGTCCTCTCTTCAATAAGAGCTGCCATATCTGCTATTGGCCTAATCTTGTCGATATCCTCCTTGGAAATACCCAGAGCAGATGCAAGATTTGCATCAGGGTCTGCATCAACTGCAATAACCCGTTTTCCTTCTGCAGCATAAAGATGGCACAGGAGGGAAGCAAGTGTCGTTTTGCCTACCCCTCCCTTTCCTGTTACAGCGATCTTCATATTATTTCCAAAATTCTACGAATAAAGGCAGGACATGGTGTTTAAGCGGTTTCTTTTGCCGATAGTCCGAAGGTATATTTTTACAATAAAGAGGCAAAAGCCTCGGAGTCCCGACCAAAGGTCAGGGCGAGAATGAGCGAAAATACTATGTCCTGCCTTTAACAACCTTTTATTGAACACCTTTGGTCGATGGCACTCCTTTAACCCTCGGATCAATCGATACAGCATGGCTGAGTGCCCTGCCGAGCGCCTTGAATAGCGCCTCAATAATGTGATGCGTATTCCTGCCGTAGGCTGTTCCGGCATGGAGTGTTATTGAACTATTACTCACAAATGCCTGGAGGAAGTCCTCAATAAGGTCCGGGTCAAAGTTCTTGATTTTGCTCCTTCTTGAAAATTCAACCTTATAGACAAGATAAGGTCTCCCGCTGATATCAATGCTCACAGAGGCAAGGGCTTCATCCATTGGCACCGTTGCTTGACCGTACCGTGCTATACCTCTCATGGCGCCGAGGGCCTGCTTCACTGCCTTGCCCAATACAAGTCCGATATCTTCCACTGTATGATGATAATCAACGTCCGTATCGCCTTTTGCTTTTATCTTCAAATCAAAGAGACCGTGCTTGCTGAACAGAGAAAGCATGTGGTCGAGAAACGGGATGGAGGTATTGATAGCATAGGTGCCCCGTCCGTCAAGATTAAGCGTTATGCTTACATCCGTCTCTTTTGTCTTCCTCTTTATTGTAGCTCTTCTCATCAATTCCCCCCGATTGTAAACACGTATAGTTTACATGCTATATTTAAGAACCTAAATGGTGTCTGTGTATAAAGTCGTATTTTGTCATCCTCCGGCTTGCTTGCCCGCCGTTCTTTTGGAGGGACCGGATAATCCGGAACCTCTCCGGATTGCCCGATCAAGAGGCTGTGTCACAAAGGTAGCCGCAGGCTTTAGCCTGCGTATATTCTGCGCAAACTAAAGTTTGCGGCTACAACATATTGGTGCATTAATATAAAAATTCTAATTGTGACACAGCCTCCAAGTCGGGCAATGACGTTTTTTAAATAACTCTATGCAACAGTAAGGGTTACCTTGAGAACCTTCTTCAAGGCATGAATAAACTCTCTGTTTTCATGTGGTGTTCCAACAGTAACTCTCAGACAACCTCTGATTACACTGTTCATGTTCCTTATGAGCACACCCCTTTTCATAAGGCCATTATATATTCTATCAGGCTCCTGTACGCTGAACAATATGAAATTAGCCTCTGATGGATAAGGATGCACACCGTTTATCTTTGTCAGCTCTTTCAAGAGCTTCTCTCTCTCAGAGACGATTGACTTTATCCGGAGCCGCAAGCCTTTCTTGTCACATAACGTACCTGTTGCTACCGCCTGTGATACTGCATTGAGATTAAAAGGAAGCCTGACCTTATTCACCTCGTTAATGATTTCTTCTTCGGCAAGTAAAAAACCGACTCGCAAACCGGCGAGACCCAGCTTGCTCAGTGTTCGCATAATAACAAGATTTTTATAATCGCGGAGCAAAGGCAAAAAACCCTTCTGACTCGAGAAAGCCTGATATGCTTCATCAATGACCACGATTCCTCTGGCAACACTGACTATCTTCAGCATCCTGTCTGCAGAAAAACAGTTGCCCGTTGGATTGTTCGGGCTGCTCAGGAATATAAGCTTTGGTCTTTCCCTTTTAAGGGCGGCACATATCGGGTCCAGATCGAGATCAAACGTATCATCGAGTGGAACTATGATTTGTTTTTCACCGATTGCCTGAGAGATAATCCTATACATTGAAAACGTAGGGACCGGAAAGAGAACAGGCCCTCCAAATACAGTAATAAGATAGTATATGAGTTCATCAGAACCATTTCCGGTTAGAATGGTGCCTTGTTTGACATCCAGATCCTTCGCAATGGCTTTCTTTAAGTCTTTTGCTTCCGGATCCGGATATCTGTTTGTATTGATCTGACGCAGCGCTTTTGTTACTCCTCTCAGGCCATACGGGCTCTCATTCGCATCGAGCTTTACCTTACAAGGAATCTCTTTCGCCTCATAGGCTGATAGGGTTCGAACATTCCGTTTCACAAATTTCCTGACATCCATTTTGTATGAATTATACCACAATCCCTTTTTCCACTCTCCTATATAGAGTCTGTGTATAAAGTCCGCATTCTAACACCCTCCCCCAACCCCTGGTTTATTTTTGTCAAGTGCTTTTTCATGACATTAATATATGGAGGTCTTAAATGAAACACCTTGCCTTACCC
>ENA-OSEO01000275-OSEO01000275.1-sediment-metagenome-genome-assembly--contig:-NODE-275-length-144072-cov-27.707400_pt1 | contig 144072 bp, 145 predicted proteins | sample MGYA00237883_ERZ534232 | MGnify/ENA metagenome assembly ERZ534232
GGCGGCGGCAACGGCGGCGGCAACGGCGGCGGCAATGGCGGCGGCAACGGCGGCGGCAATGGCGGCGGCAATGGCGGCGGCAATGGCGGCGGCAACGGCGGCGGGAACGGCGGCGGGAACGGCGGCGGCAACGCGGGTGCGGCCGGTGCATCCGCGGGCAACAACGCTGGCGGCAATGGCAACGGCAAGGGCGTGGGCAACAACCACGGCGCCATCGCCAGTGCGCTCGGCGCCCTGAACGCGGCCCACGCCAACGAGAACGCCCTGCAGAACGCCGCGCCCAACTCCCGCGTGGGCCGTGTCGCGGCCTACCGTGACGCGGTGCTGGCCACCCAGAGCGCCGTTGAAGCCGCGGCCCTCGCCGACCAGGCCAACCAGGACGCCCAGGCGGCCGCAGCGACGGCCCAGGCCACGGCCGACCAGGCCGCGGCGGATGCGGCGACGGCCCAGGCCACGGCCGACCAGGCCGCGGCGGATGCGGCGGCGGCCCAGGCCGCGGCCGACCAGGCCCAGGCCGATGCCGATGCGGCCCAGGCCGCGGCTGACGCCGCTCCGGGAGACGCGGCCCTGGCCCAGGCCGCGGCCGACGCCCAGGCCGCGGCCGACCAGGCCCAGGCCGATGCCGATGCGGCCGCCGCTACAGCCGCGACGGCCCAGAGCGATGCCGATGCGGCCGCTGCCACAGCGGCGACGGCCCAGGCGGATGCCGACGCGGCCCAGGCGGCTGCCGACGCCGCGCTGGCCGAGGCCACCGCGGCACAGGACGCGGCCTTCGCCGCGGCCGAGGCCGAGGCCCAGGCCCTGGCCGACGCGGCCAACAAGGAGGTCAATGACACCGTCAAGACGGCCGTCAACGACCTCCTCGACGTGGAAAGCGCTACTCCGGTGGACTACGGCTACTAAGCCCGGCTGACCGGAACAGCTGCTGAAAAAAACCCCGGTGGCGGTGACGCCACCGGGGTTTTCTGTTATTCGGCTCCTCCCCAGGCCTTGTGAGTGGCTGATTTCCCGCAACGCGTGCCCGGTGGAGGGTACCCATGGATGATGACTGGTGGCGGATCAACGCTCGCGACCGATTCTTCCGCTAGCGCACGTATCCCGTTGCTCCTGCACCCACGAGTCTGGCTGAGGCGCCTTCCATTCCTGTGCGCCTCGACCCGCAGCCACACAAGCGATCGCCCGCCGGGGCGCAGGGTCGGTTGATCAGCCCGTGGCGGCGCGGGCCCGCAGGTCGGCGCGCAGCCGCTCCACGAGTTCCGGGGTGACCTCCGGCGCGCCGGCCAGGCCCGCCACCTGTCGGTAGGCGGCAATGGCCGTCCGGGTCCGTTCACCAGGGATGCCGTCCGAGGGGCCCGCCCGGTGGCCGAGCCGCCCCAGGGCGTACTGGACGAAACGGACCGTGGGCCGGTCGGCATAGCCGCCCTCGCCGGCAACCGGCTTCCAGTTGCGTACGGCAGTTGCCGCTCGGGCCCGGGCACCGGCGCTCAGCCGCTCGGCCACCTTGCGCTCCACCGGTTCGGCGCCCGAGTGGCCAGCCCGCTTGGCCAGGGTCAGCCAGATCCAGGCCTCGGCGTCATCCCGATCCAGCCCGATGCCCGCGGCCAGGGCCACCCCCAGACTGAACTGCGCCTCCGTGTTGCCCTGGGCCGCCGCCTTGCCGAACCAGCGCACGCCCCAGGCCGGCTCCTTCTCCACCCCCCAGCCATTGAGATAGATGGAGCCCAGCAGGTATTGGGCCCGGTCGTGACCGGCCTCCGCGGCGGGACGCAGCCAGGCCTCGGCCTTGGCCATGTCCTGCGCGATCCCCCGGCCGGCGTAATAGGCGCTCCCCAGCATGTACTGGGCCTCCACGTGGCCCTGCCGGGCGGCGCGTTCGAACCAGCGGTTGGACTCGGCGTAGTCCTGCGCCACCTCCAGACCACCGTTGTAGCGCATCCCCAGCCGGTATTGGCTCTCGGCATCGCCCGCCCGGGCCTGGGCGCGCTCCTCGGCCACCGGTGCCGGCTCGTCGTGGAAAACGCCCATCTGGGCGCAGCCGCCCAGCGTGATCGCCAGGCCGAGGCTCAGTGCGCTCACTGCGCGGTACAAGGGACGGGGACGTGTCATGTAGGGCATTCCTTTCCTCCTCATGCATTCACAACGACCAGCCGGTACATTGTGAAAATCGGTGAACGTGGCCCACGATTATCCGGAACCACGGGCGGAGGGCAACCGCGGGGGTCACAACCCCGCGGATCAGCGGACTTCGGCGCTGCCGATACCGCGGGGATCGGAGGCGGCGGAGACCGCTCCCGTGGCCGCCGAGCGGAGGATGGCCTGCATGTTGCCCCACGGCCGCTCGCGCGGATCCAGAACGTGTCCGCGGCGTTCGAGTGCCGCGGCCTGCTCCGCGGGCAGCGCCCCGGGCTCCAGCTGGAGCCGATCCGGCAGGTACTGGTGATGGAAGCGCGGGCGGGTAACCCAATCCAGCGGGTCACGGCTGCCGTGGGCGAACTCCAGGGCCGCCAGCAGCATCATGGTGATGATGCGGCTGCCACCCGGCGTGCCGATGATGGCCACATCCCCACCCTGCTCCAGGAACGTGGGGGTCATGCTCGACAGCGGCCGGCGTCCGGCGCCCACGGCATTGGCCTCGGCGCCGACCAGGCCGTAGACATTGGGCTCGCCCGGCTTGGCGGAGAAGTCGTCCATCTCGTCGTTGAGCAGCACGCCCGTGCCCGGCACCATGAATCCGGACCCGAAGGGATAGTTTATGCTCAGGGTGGCGGCCACCCGGTTGCCTTCCCGATCGAGGATGGAGAAGTGGCTGGTATGAGGCCCTTCGGGCTCCACCGCCGCCCCGGGCAGGCTGCTGCTGGGGGTGGCCCGGTCGTCCCGAATGCCGGCCCGCAGCCCGGCGGCATAGCGCGGGTCGGTGAGCAGATCCACCGGGATCGCCACCTGATCGGGATCACCCAGGTACTCGGCCCGGTCCCGGTAGGCGCGGCGCATGGCCTCCACCACCAGGTGGGTCCGGGTCACGGGATCGAGGGCCGGGAGGTCGTAGCCGGAGAGGATATTGAGCATCTCCACCAGGGCCACACCCCCGGAGGAGGGCGGCGCCGCGGCCGTGATCCGCATGCCACGGTAGCGGCCGCGCACCGGCATCCGCTCCGCGACCCGGTAGGCCTCGAGGTCCGCCAGCGCCCAGATGCCGCCCGCGGCCCGCACACCCTCCACCAGGCGCCTGGCGGGGGCTCCGGCGTAGAAGCCTTCCCGGCCCCGGGCGGCGATCGACTCCAGCGTGCGGGCCAGGTCCGGCTGGCGCAGCCGATGACCTTCCGGCGGGACCTCGCCGGCGACCAGGAATACCGCAGCGGCCGCCGGCGAGGTGCGCAGCACCTCGAGCCGGAAGCCGGCATAGCGCCGGTAGTGGGCATCCACCGGGAAGCCCTCGCGGGCGAGGCGGATGGCCGGCGCCAGGGAGCGGGACAGGGGCAGCCGGCCGTAGTGCTCCGCCAAGTGGACCAGCGCCGCGGGCTGGCCCGGAATGGCGGCGGCCAGGGGACCGTCCACCGACGCGCCGGGAATGACCTCGCCCGCCGCGTCCTGGAAGAGCGCGCGGTGTGCGGCCAGGGGCGCCCGCTCCCGGCCATCCAGCATCACCTCGCGCCCGTCGGCGGCCCGGTGCAGCAGCCAGAATCCCCCGCCCCCCAGCCCTGAACCATAGGGTTCCACCACCGCCAGTGCGGCGCTGACCGCCACGGCGGCGTCGAAGGCGTTGCCACCCGCCTCCAGCACCTCGTGGCCGGCGGCGGTCGCCAACGGGTGGGCGCTTGCCACGGCTGCCACCGGGGCGACGCCGGCGGCGGCCCAGCCCCATACCAGGCTCAGCAGGAGCAGCAACGCCCCCCCGGCCCGCGCGACCACCCCGGGCCTGACACAGAAAAGGCTCCCGCGGGAGCCCTTTCGGCCGATCACTGTCACGGGAGGAGCTCTCAGCCCCCCTCGGTCAGGCGCTTGTACTTCTCCAGAAGCTCCTCGTGGGACTCCTCATGATCGGGATCCTTGGGAATGCAATCCACGGGGCAGACCGCCACGCACTGCGGCTCATCGTAGTGACCCACGCACTCGGTGCACTTGTCGGGGTCGATTTCGTAGATTTCCTCGCCCTGGTAGATGGCTCCGTTCGGGCACTCGGGCTCACACACGTCACAGTTGATGCATTCGTCGGTGATCATCAGTGCCATGGCGTTTGCTCCTCAGACTATCTCTGCAAGTTGGTGGAAGGTTGGAAATGTAGGATTGATTCCCGAAAATACTGTTCAGACTAGCGCAATCGGCCCTTCAGCGCATCGACGACGCAGGGATGCACGAAAGGCGATACGTCCCCGCCATGGCTGGCGATCTCGCGCACCAGGGTCGAGGAGATGAACGCGTACTGCTCCGCGGGCGTCAGGAAGACCGTCTCCACGTGGGGCGCCAGTCTCCGGTTCATGCTCGCCAGCTGGAACTCGTACTCGAAGTCCGACACCGCCCGCAGTCCGCGCAGGATGACATTCGCACCCACGACGTCCACAAAATCGGCCAGGAGGCTGTCAAAACCCACCACCTCCACCCGGCCGTCGAGGCCGGCGAGCGCCTCACGGGCTAGCCGGACCCGCTCATCGAGGGTGAACGTGGGGCGCTTCGAACCACTCGCGGCAACCGCCACGACCACCCGGTCGAACAGCCGCACTGCCCGAAAGACCAGGTCGGCATGGCCGTTGGTGATGGGATCGAAGGTGCCGGGGTAGATGGCCACCACCTTGCGGTCTGTATCGTCACTCACCGGTTCGGCCCGACTCTCTCTGGCTGGCGAAAAAGGGCTCTGACGCAATGCAGCATTTCATCATATACCCATACAGCCCCTGCTGACAAATCCCGGTCGCGCCCGGACCGGGCGGTATTGTCCCACGATGTCGGCGCCTCTGCTAGGATGGGGAGTCTGTATGGACGGAAAATGGCCGAAAAGATGAGCGAGATCAACCACAATTCCCCCGCGGAAGAATCCGCGTCAAGGGACCTGGAGCACCTGCGCGGGACGGCCGCGGCCGGCGACGCGCGATCCCAGTTCCGGCTCGGCATGCACTACGCCAACGGCGAGGGAGTGCCGTTGAACTACGTGCTGGCGGCGGAGTGGATTGGCCGTGCCGCCGAGCAGGATCTGGCACAGGCGCAGTCGGTCCTGGCCTGGCTGCACGCCAACGGCTTCGGGGTGCAGCAGGATGACCGGATGGCGGGGCACTGGTACCTGCGCGCCGCGGAGCAGGGGCTGGCGAGCGCCCAGTACACCGTGGCGGCGATGTATCGCTGGGGCCGCTATGGCGTCGCCCGCGACAGCGCCGCCATGCTGGGGTGGTACCAGCGCGCCGCGGAACAGGGTCTGGGGCCGGCCCAGTATGCCCTGGGGCAGATACTCGCGGCGGGTCGCGAGGTGCCCCGGGATCCGGTGGCGGCCTTCCAGTGGCTGACACTGGCCATCCTCAACGGCAGCGAGGCTGCCAAGCAGGCCCTGGCGGAGCTGAGCGAAGGCATGGAACCGCGGGAGATCGAGCGGGCAAAGCGGGAGATCACCGGCCGTATGAGCCGCTAGGGGCCCAATATTTCAGAACTCTCTCGCCAAGACGCGAAGAACGCCAGAAAAACAAAGGATTGACGGACTTATACCGCAGCGGCCCCCGTACAAGACGATGCTCGATGCGCCATTCATAATGGTCTTGATCATTTTGAACCTTGGCGTTCTCGGCGATCTTGGCGAATAAAATCCGGGCTGGCAGCCTGCCGCCCGCTCAGCGCCGCGTCGTGGTCAGGCGGATGCCCGCCACGATCAGGACGATGCCCGCCAGGTGGTAGGCATGCAGGCGCTCATCCAGGAACACCACCGAGAGCAGGGTTCCGAAGACGGGGATCAGGTGGATGAACTGCCCCGCCCGGTTTGGCCCCACCTCCGCCACGGCCCGGTTCCAGAAGATGAAGGCGAGGATGGAGGCGAAGACCGCCACGTAGCCCACCGTGGCCAGGGTCACCAGGCTGGGTCGCACCACCGCCCCCGTCGCGCTTTCCCACAGGTAGAACGGCGCCAGGGTCACCACGCCCGCCACGATGGTGAACACCAGGAACGCCAGCGGATCGAGACCGGCCGGCCGGCGCTGCAGCAGCACCGAGTAGAGCGCCCAGGACAGGACCGCGGCCAGTACCCAGAGGTCGCCGGCGGCCAGGCTCAGCCCGGCCAGGACCCGCGGGTCGCCGCGGGCGATGATGGCGAGCACACCGCCGAGGGAAAGGACGATGCCCAGCAGCTGCCGCGGCCGGACCGGCTCGTGGTGCAGGAGGCGCGACAGGCCCACGATGATGACCGGGGTGGTGGACAGCAGCAGCACCGCGTTGGTGGCGGTGGTGGTCTGCAGCCCGAGGTAGACGAAGGTGTTGAAGTTGGTGACCCCGAGGATTCCCATGATCACCAGCAGCGGCAGATGGGCCCGGATCAACGGCCAGTGCCGGACCAGCAGCCGCCAGCTGAAGGGCAGCAGAATCGCCAGCGCCAGCGCCCAGCGCCAGAAAGCCAGGCCGATGGGGGGGACCTCCAGCCGCACGGCCCGCCCGATGACGAAATTGCCCGACCAGAACAGGGTGGTCAGGACGAGGAGCAGGTAGGGCGAGACAGGGATGCGTCTCATGTGGAGTCCTCCGCAGGTCGGGATCCCGGCCGGGTTATTATTGTTGTGGCAATGACAGGGAAGGAGCGGACTCTACCGCCGTGACCACCGGAATTGCAACCTCGTCGCGGCTGAAAGCCACTGATTGAAATGGTTATTCAACCGGTCAGCGCCGGCTCCGGCGACGCAGCTGGAAGCGGGCGACGGCCTTCATCACTTCGGCGAACGGGACCGAATCCAGGGCTCCGAAGCGCGTCGTGGCGAGCGCGAGCAGCCCGCCGATGTCGGTCACCCGGGGATCCTCGCCCGCCGCCGGGTCCAGCACCGCCTGCAGCCCCTTCAGGCCACCGCACTGGACCCGCATCTCCTTGGCGTGGGGCAACGGCCCGTCCACCGCCACCAGCTGCAGGGCGAACTGGGCCCGCGGCCGCAGCAGGCCGAGCCATTCCGCGCAACGGTTCCAGCCCGTTTCCGAGTCGCAGGCCACGGCCTCGCGTTCGGCCAGGTTCAGGCGCCGGGCATGGGTGCATTCGGCACACCGGGTCAGCAGCGCCTTTTCGAACCGGCAGGGACGCTCGTTGAGCGCCCGGTAGCCGTCACGGTATTCCGACTCCTCCATCAGGCCCTCCGGTGATGGTCACTCGAACTCCAGCTCGGAGTAGACCTGCTGGGCATTGCGGCCGGCGATTTGATCGGAGACGGCGAGGTAGTCGAAGCGGGACTGGTCGATACCGCCCACCTCCTCCATCCCCCCGCCCGCATCCAGCAGTTCCCGGACCGCCGCGCGCAGGAAGCGCAGGTAGTCGTAGGTGTCGGCCCGCGCCTGCGCCAGATCCGTGGCGTGGCCATGGCCGGGGACCACGTGGGCCGGCTGCAGGGCCGCCAGCGCCTCGAAGGCCTCCAGCCAGCGGCCGCTGTGGGACTGGGCCCCGACCCCTAGCATCCGCTCCACGTAGACGATGTCGCCGGTGAAGACCACGCCCCGATCCGGCAGCCACACAAAGCTGTCACCCGGCGTATGTGCGGGCCCGGTATGGCGCAGCTCGAAGCGGACCCCCCCCAGTTCCAGATCCAGCGCCTCGCTGAAGGTCTCATCGGCGTACTCCGGCTCGGTGCCGCGCACCCCCGCCTCCCCCACCAGCTGCCACAGGGCATTGATCTGGTCGCGGGCGCGGGCGCGCTGGTCGGCCACCGCCGCCTCGGAGGCGACGATGCGCGCCCCCTGCGCCTTCCAGTAGCCGTTGCCCAGCCAGCGGTGATCCTGACCGCCGCTGTTGATGACCAGGACCACCGGCAGGTCGCTCAGGGTGCGGATGACGGCATGCAGCTGCGCGGCGCCGGCCCGGGTGCCGCCCGGGTCCACCAGCACCAGCCCCGCCGCGGTGACCACCAGGCCGAAGGTTGCGTTGTTGCCCAGGTTCTCCGGCGAGCGCTGATCCATCTCGCCGACGATGGCGTACACCCCCTCGGCGACCGGCTGCACCTCCAGTCCGGCGGCGGCCAGCGGCAGCGACGCCAGCAGCGCCAGGGCGGCGAACAGACCACGAATCCGGGACATCGACATCACCTCTCTCACTTGTTGAGCCACAGAGGACACGGAGAACCGGTTGCATCCAGTCCCGACGACGGGTGCCTGGCTGTCACTGGTGCGTTTCATGATCGCTGAACAGCGTGCCCTCTGTGGCCACGACCGGTCGTTCAGCCAATGCGCTCACCGGAACTGGCGCAGGTACCACCACTCCATGGCCCGCTTGGCCCAATGGCCGAAGCGGGTGGGCGGCAGCATCAGGTTGCGCCTCGGGGTGCGCACCACCAGCATGCCCCGATCCAGGGAATCGACGATGCAGGCCAGTTCCACCTTGAAGGTGGCCCCCGGCGCCCGGCCGTCCAGCTCCGCCTTCAGGTTGTCGGCCGCGGTGCGGGCCTGCTCGTCGGCCATGTGGGCCTGCTTGGGCATCCACTCCGGGCCGGGGAAGCTGCCCACGTCGCCGGCCACGTAGACCCGCTCGAAATCCGGTACCCGGCACTGGGCGTCGGCCTGCACCAGGCCGCCCGGGGAACGGGGCAGCTCGGTGGCGTCGAGCCATGGGTTGCCGGTCATGCCGGGCATGAACAGGATGAGATCGGCGGGGATCTCCCCACCTTCGGTCACCACCCGGTCGGCCTCGAAGCGCACCATCTTGTGCCCCAGGTGGGTCTCGATGCCGCGCTCCTCCATGGCCTTGAGCAGGCGCTTCACCGCCTGCGGCCCGAGGCGCTTGCCGGGCTCCGCCGCGGGACTGAAGAAGACCAGCCGGAACTGTCCGCGGCGTCCGCAGCGGGAGAGCTGTTCGTGCAGCCCGAACAGGAACTCGAACATGGGCCCGCCGCGCATGGCCGAAGGCTCCTTCGGGTTGGAGGCGAAGCCCACCGCGATGGTGCCGCCCGCCTCCAGTTCCGCCAGCCGGGCGCGGATGGCCATCGCCGCGGGGATGCCCTCGCAGGGGGTGATGGCGTGCTCGATGCCCGGCAGCTTCTTCAGGAAGCGGCCGCCGCTGGCTATGATGAGTCCGTCGTTGGTCACCTCGCCGGCGCTGGTGAGCACCACCCGCCCGCCCTCGCGCAGCCCGGTGGCCTCACCGGCATGGTAGGTGACCCGGTGGCGCGCGAAGAACCGCTCCAGGGGCAGCACCAGGTCCTCGGGCTGACGCATGCCCGAGGGGATCCAGATGAGGCTGGGCAGGAATATGAACTCGGGCCGTGGAGCAATCACCGTGATCTCCGCCTGCGAATCCAGTGATCGCAGGCGGCGCACGGCGGTGAGCGCCGCGAAACCGGTACCGATGATGGTGACGCGGTTCATGTGCTGATTCCTCCTGGCACCGGGTCAGGCCCGGACCGGCGGCGTATGGCAGAGGGGCGAGTCGTCCGGATGCTCCACGCAGTGGGCCACCTGGCGCACCAGCTGCTCCACCTCCTCGAGGCTCAAGGCCTGCAGGGTCTTGCCGAGCAGCTTCGGCTCCAGGCGGACCATGCAGGGACGGCCGTCGGTGAGTTCGATGCGGATGCCGGCGGCATTCTTCTCCAGGGCGTCGCCGGTCTCCTCGAGCAGTTCCTCCTGGGCGCTCAGAATCTGGTCGTACTGCTCGTCGATGGCGTCCATGACCGCGTCGTCGAGATCCTCGGACACGGCCACCACCCCGCCCAGCTCGTCGTCAGAGCGGCTGTACTCCACCCCCCGCTCCTGGAGGAAACCCTCGAAACGCTCACGCAGGCCATCGTCAAAGAAGACATACTCCAGCATCGAATCAAACCCTCCATCCATGTGCGGATCACGGTAGCGGACGGGGCGGCCGCGGGCATCGCGCCATCCCCGGCGGAATCACTGATCGTGTATCCTATCGCAATCCTCTCCCTGCTTTCTTCCGGGATTTACCGCCGGACATCTCCACGCCCGGCGAAAGCGCCGCCACGCGGTTCAAGGGAGAGCAGCCATGCCACAACCCAGGTATCCAGGAGTCACACCGTGAGCGAATTCAGCCGGGGCACGGCCCCCTTCCCCCGGGCGCGCAAGCGCCGCATGCGCCGGGACGAGTTCTCCCGCCGCCTGATGCGCGAGACCCACCTCCTCACCGACGACCTCATCTACCCGATGTTCGTCATCGAGGGCAACGGCCAGCGGGAACCGGTGGGCTCCATGCCGGGGATCGAGCGGGTGAGCCTGGACGAACTGCTGCGCGAGGCCGAGGATCTGGTGGCCCTGGGCGTGCCGATGGTGGCCCTGTTCCCGGTCACGCCCGCCGAGCGCAAGAGCGCCGATGCGCGCGAGGCCTACAATCCCGACGGGCTGGCGCAGCGGGCCGTGCGGGCCCTGAAGACGGAGTTTCCCCAGCTCGGCGTCATGACCGACGTGGCCCTGGACCCGTTCACCATCCACGGCCAGGACGGCCTCATCGACGACACCGGCTATGTCCTCAACGACGCGACCGTGGAAGTCCTGGTGCGCCAGGCGCTTTCCCACGCCGAGGCCGGCGCCGACGTGGTGGCCCCCTCGGACATGATGGACGGACGCATCGGGGCCATCCGCGACGCGCTGGAGGGCGACGGGCACATCCACACCCGCATCATGGCCTACTCGGCCAAGTACGCCTCCAGCTTCTACGGCCCGTTCCGGGATGCGGTGGGCTCGGCCGCCAGCCTGGGCGCCGGCAACAAGTACAGCTACCAGATGGATCCGGCCAACAGCGACGAGGCCCTGCACGAGGTGGGGCTGGATCTGGACGAGGGGGCCGACATGGTGATGGTGAAGCCGGGGCTGCCCTACCTGGACATCGTCCGGCGGGTGAAGGAGACCTTCAAGGCGCCCACCTATGTCTACCAGGTGAGCGGCGAGTACGCCATGCTCATGGCCGCCGCGCGCAACGGCTGGCTCGACGAGCGAGCCTGCGCCATGGAGGCGCTGCTGTCCATCAAGCGCGCCGGCGCCGACGGCATCCTCACCTACTTCGCCAAGCGCGTCGCCGGCTGGCTGCGGGAGGGATAGAAGGGTTCACCGCCGGGTACGCCAACCGCACCCGGATACCAGGCCAGGCTTGGCGTACTTGGCGCCTTGGCGAGAGAAATCAAAATGCAGTCTCTCGCGAAGACGCGAAGCGCGCAAAGGATGACCCGAAGATGGCCGGGCCACGCCTTCTCCCGTCACGGAGTCAAGGGCTCTTGCTGGCGCCCTGGCGGAAACGGAAATTCCGGCTAGCGGAAGGTGAGCCGGTACCTGGCCGCCCTGAGGTAGGCGGCCTCCTGCTCGAGGTCGGCGCGGGTGAGGGGATGGCCGTCGAGCCAGCCCTCCGGGAACACCACCTCCAGGCCGCGGCCCTCGGCGCGCAGCCGGACATCGGGCAGGGGCACCTCGGAGTGGCTGCGGTGCAGCAGCGCGGCCAGGCGCAGGAGGATGCACAGGCGCAGGGCGCAGCGACGCTCCCCGGCGGCCAGGTGCTGGAACACGGCCACCGGAAACTTGCGCCGGTGGCCGCGCACCATCGCCGCCAGCAGCTGCTGCTCCTGGCGCGAAAATCCGGGCAGGTCGGCGTTGGCCACCAGGTAGGCGCCGTGCTTGTGGAACTGGTTGTGGGCCACCACCAAACCCACCTCGTGCAGCCGCGCGCCCCAGCGCAGCAGGTCCGCCAGCTCCGGGCAGTGCAGCTTCCACGCCTCCCGCACCTGCTCCAGGCCGGCCAGGGCGGCGGACTCGACCCGGGCGGCCTGGCTCTCGTCCACCCCCAGGCGCCGCCCCAGGGCGCCGATGGTGCGATCGCGCACGTCCTCGTGGCGGATGCGCCCGGCCAGGTCGAACAGCAGACCCTCCCGCAGAGCCCCGTCGGAGACCCGCATGCGCTCGATACCGAGGGACTCGAAGGCGGCGAGCAGAATGGCGAATCCACCGGGGAAAATGGTGGCGCGGTCGGGACGCAGCCCCTCCAGCCGGAGACGGCTCACCGCCTCCTGGGCGATGAGGGCCTTGCGCAGCTTCTTCAGCGACGCCAGGGTGATGCCGTCATCGCTCCAGCCGTTGGCGAACACCACCTCCTGGATGGAGCGGATGGTGCCCGAGGCGCCCGCGACGCTCTCCCAGCCCAGGCGGCGGTAATTCTGCTCGATGGCCTGCAGCTCCTGCCGGGCGGCCAGCACGGCCCGGTCCAGGTTGGCCCGGCTGAGGGCGTCATCGGCGAAATGGGTCAGGGTGTAGCTCACGCAGCCCATGTGCAGGCTCTCGGTCTCGGCCGTCTCGAACCGCTCACCGATGATGAACTCCGTGCTGCCGCCGCCGATATCCATCACCAGCCGCCGGCCGGCGTCATCGGCCAGGGAGTGTGCCACCCCCAGGTAGATGAGCCGCGCCTCCTCGCGCCCGGCGATCACCTCGATGGGGTGGCCGAGGGCACGCTGGGCGGCGCCGATGAACTGCGCCCCGTTGTGGGCCATGCGCAGGGTGTTGGTCCCCACCGCCCGCACCGTGCCGGGAGGCATTCCGCGCAGGCGCTGGCCGAAACGCTCCAGGCAAGCCAGGGCCCGTTCCATGGCCACGGGGGTGAGGTTGCGCCGGGCGTCGAGACCGGCGCCGAGCTGGACCATCTCGCGCAAGCGATCGAGCACCTGGAGGGCGCCGTCGGCCTCGCGGGCGATCAGGAGGTGGAAGCTGTTGGATCCGAGGTCGATGGCGGCAAGGGTCTGCCCGACTTCGGCCTCGGCCTCGGGGGCCGGCCCGCCGCGCAGCGCGGCGGGTTCGGTCATTGGGCGGGCTCCGTACCGGGCTTGGCGCCGCGCCGGCGCCGGCGGCGCGGCGGCCGCTCCTTCTGCCCCTCCCCGCCGCCATCCGCCTTGACCGGCCGGTCCCGGGCGGGCGCGGAAGACTCGCCGCGGCGGCTGCCGCCCTCCCCGCGGCGAGCCTCGCCCCGCCGCCCGTCACCGCGGCGCCCGCCGCCGTCACGCCCGCGGCGGTCCAGCCGCGGCCGGCGCTCCAGCTTGATGGGGGGCTCGGGCTTGACCAGCAGATCCTCGGACAGGGCGCCCGCGGGAATGCGGTGGCCGATGTAGGCCTCGATCTCCGGCAGGGAGAAGGCGTAGTCCTCGCAGGCGAAACTCACCGCGTCGCCGCTGGCCCCGGCGCGCGCCGTGCGGCCGATGCGGTGGACGTAGTCCTCGGCATCCTGGGGCAGGTCGAAGTTGAACACGTGGCTGACATCGGGGATGTGCAGGCCACGGGCGGCTACGTCGGTGGCCACCAGCACCGGCAACTCGCCGGCCTGGAACTCGGCCAACAGCTTGAGGCGCTTGCGCTGGGGCACGTCGCCGGAGAGCACCGCGGCGCGGATGCCGTTACCCTCCAGGTAGGCGTAGACCCGGTCGGCGACGCGCTTGGTGTTGACGAACACGATGCTGCGGCGGGGGTCCATGTGCTTGAGCAGACCCAGCAGCAGCGGGATCTTCTCGTCGTTGGCGGGATGGTAGACCACCTGGGTGACCTTGTCGGCGGTCACCTTGTCCGGTTCCACCCGCACCGTCACGGCGTTGTTCATGTGCTCGTAGGCAAGCTCCAGCACCCGGAACGACAGGGTGGCGGAAAAGAGCATGTTGAGCCGCTGCTCGGGGGGCGGCATGCGGCGCATGAGGTAGCGGATGTCGTTGATGAACCCGAGGTCGAACATCCGGTCGGCCTCGTCCAGCACCATCACCTGGATCGCCTTCAGGTCGTAGACCTTCTGCTTGAAGTAGTCGATGAGGCGGCCCGGCGTGCCGATGAGCACGTCCACCCCCTCCGCGAGCATGGCGCGCTGGGTGTCGTAGCCGGCACCGCCGTAGACCACCCCCATGCGCAGCCCGGTGTGGCCACCCAGCTGCTCGGCGTCCTTGTGGATCTGCACCGCCAGTTCGCGGGTGGGTGCGACCATGATGGCCAGGGGCTGGTTGGGCCGGCGCTGGGGTTCGGGCGGGTGGCGGAGAATATGGTTGAAGGCCGCCACCAGGAACGCGGCCGTCTTGCCGGTGCCGGTCTGGGCCTGCCCGGCCACATCCTCGCCCTTGAGCAGGTGCGGCAGGGTGGCGGCCTGGATGGGCGTGCAGTGGGTGAAACCCGCCTCGTCGAGGCCGCGGATGACCGGATCCGGCAGGTCCAGGGAGGCGAAGGAGGTGGCGCTGGTCGATGTCTCTGCATTCATGCGCGCCAAGCATAGCAGAGCAGCCGCGGAAAGCGGAGCATGGCCGGAATGCGCGGACTTGAAAATCGCCCCGTATTCAGCTCAAATGGAGCGAGTCCCGCAACTTGCCGCAGTCCCCATTGCACACACGAACCGCCGTTGGGGGCGCTGCACGTCCATTTCCCCGGAGGCAAAGCGAACCATGAGCGACAAAATCGTGCACGTAACGGACACCACCTTCGAGCAGGAGGTGCTCAAGGCCGACGGTGCCGTTATCGTGGACTTCTGGGCCGACTGGTGCGGTCCCTGCAAGATGATCGCCCCCATCCTCGACGAGATTGCCGACGAGTACAACGGCAAGGTCAAAGTGGCCAAGCTCAACATCGACGAGAATCCGGGCACCCCGCCCAAGTACGGCATCCGCGGCATTCCCACCCTGATGCTGTTCAAGGAGGGGAACGTGGAAGCCACCAAGGTGGGAGCGGTCTCCAAGTCCCAGCTCGCCGCCTTCCTGGACAGCAACCTGTAGACCGGAATCCCGTGCCGGGGCGGCCCCTTCTCCCAGTCGCCGCCCCGGTCGCCCGAACACCGGACCGGGCCCCGTTCCCAAAAGTCTGGACGCCACCGGGCCGACCTGCTAACTTATCCACGCTGCCGGACAACCGGCCGCTCACCGCAGAACGACCGCCACCCCCCGATCAAGCCGAGCCGACGTCCCCAAACCGTCCGCGGTACGCCCTCTGCGTATCCATCGCATCCCGCCGGTGCACACACAATAAACGCGACACATTGACACACCCATGAACCTGACCGAACTGAAGAAGAAGTCCGCCACGGACATCATCGCCATTGCCGAGTCGATGGGGCTCGAGGGGGCGTCCCGCTCCCGCAAACAGGATGTGATCTTCTCCATCCTGAAGGCCCACGCCAAAAACGGGGAGGACATCTACGGCGACGGCGTGCTGGAGATTCTCCAGGACGGCTTCGGCTTCCTCCGCTCCGCAGACGCCTCCTACCTGGCCGGCCCGGACGACATCTACGTCTCCCCCAGCCAGATCCGGCGCTTCAACCTGCGCACCGGCGACACCATCGAGGGCAAGATACGGCCACCCAAGGAGGGCGAGCGCTACTTCGCCCTGCTGAAGGTGAACAAGATCAACTTCGAGCCGCCGGAGAACGCCAAGAACAAGGTGGTGTTCGAGAACCTGACCCCGCTGTTCGCCCGCGACCGGCTGGTCATGGAGCGCGGCAACGGCAGCACCGAGGACATCACCGCCCGGGTCATCGACCTGGTGGCGCCCATCGGCAAGGGCCAGCGCGGCCTCATCGTCTCGCCGCCCAAGGCCGGCAAGACGATGATCCTGCAGCACATCGCCCAGAGCATCGCCGCCAACCACCCCGAGTGCTACCTCATCGTGCTGCTCATCGACGAGCGCCCCGAGGAGGTGACCGAGATGCAGCGCTCGGTTCGCGGCGAGGTGGTGTCAAGCACCTTCGACGAACCCGCCGCCCGCCACGTCCAGGTGGCCGAGATGGTCATCGAGAAGGCCAAACGACTGGTGGAGCACAAGCGCGACGTGGTGATCCTGCTGGACTCCATCACCCGCCTGGCGCGCGCCTACAACACCGTGGTGCCCTCCTCCGGCAAGGTGCTCACCGGCGGCGTGGACGCCAACGCCCTGCAGCGGCCCAAGCGCTTCTTCGGCGCGGCGCGCAACATCGAGGAGGGCGGCTCGCTCAGCATCATCGCCACCGCCCTGGTGGACACCGGCTCCAAGATGGACGAGGTGATCTACGAGGAGTTCAAGGGCACCGGCAACAACGAGCTGCACCTGGATCGGCGCATCTCCGAGAAGCGGGTCTTCCCGGCCATCAACATCAACCGCTCCGGCACCCGCCGCGAAGAGCTGCTCACCTCGCCCGAGGAGCTGCAGAAGATGTGGATCCTGCGCAAGCTGCTCCACCCCATGGACGAGCTGGCGGCCATGGAGTTCCTCATCGACAAGCTCAAGCAGACCAAGACCAACTCGGAGTTCTTCGAGTCGATGAAGCGGGCCGGCTGAGGCCGCGTCCCACCCCGCCGCCCTCCCGCTGGGGGAGGGCGGCGGATCGTTGAAGACGCCAACCCTCGCCCCGCATTCAGTCGTGGGGCGCCGGCGCCACCCCCCAGATGCGCTCGGCATATTCCCGCACGGTGCGATCACTCGAGAAGCGCCCCATGCGGGCCACGTTGAGAATCGCCATGCGATTCCAGCGCTGGGCCTGGCGGAACTCCACATCGGCCCGCTCCTGGGCCTCCAGGTAGGCGCGGAAGTCGGCCAGCACCAGGTAGGGGTCGCCCTCCTCCAGCAGCCGCGCGAGCAGCGGCCGGAACCGACCCGGCTCGCCCGGCGAGAAGTAGCCCCCCCCGATCATCTCCAGCGCCTCCAGCAGCTCGCCGTCGGCAGCGGCCAGAGCGCGCGGGTCATAACCGCCGGCGGCCAGCGCCGCGGCCCGCTCCACGTCCAGCCCGAACCCGATGAAATTCTCCGCCCCCACCGCCGCGCGGATTTCGATATTGGCCCCGTCCAGCGTCCCCAGGGTCACCGCGCCGTTCAGCGCCAGCTTCATGTTCCCGGTGCCCGATGCTTCGGTGCCGGCGGTGGAGATTTGCTCGGAGAGATCGGCCGCCGGAATGATGTCCGCGGCGGTGGTCACGTCGTAGTTGGGGATGAACACCACCCGCAGGCGGCCGCTGACCGCCGGATCGTTGTTCACCACATCGGCCACGTCGTTGACGAGCTTGATGATGAGCTTGGCCAGGCGGTAGCCGGGCGCGGCCTTGCCGGCGATGATCACCGTGCGCGGCACCCAGCCGGTCTCCGGGTGGCGGCGGATACGGTTGTAGCGGGTGATGATCTGGAGCACGTTGAGCAGCTGGCGCTTGTATTCGTGGATCCGCTTCACCTGCACGTCGAACAGGCTTTCCGGGTTCACCTCCTGCCCCAGGTGCCGACGGATGAGCCCCGCCAGGCGCTGCTTGTTGCTGTGCTTGGCGGCGGCGAAGGCGGCCTGGAAGGCATGATCGTCGGCCAGCGCCTCCAGCTCGCCCAGCCGCTCGAGATCGCTCACCCAGCCGCGGCCGACATAGGCGTTGAGCACCTGGGCCAGGGCCGGATTGGCCTGGTTGAGCCAGCGACGCTGGGTGATGCCGTTGGTGATGTTGGTGATGCGCCCCGGATAGAGCGCCTCGAAATCGGCGAACACCCGCTCACGCAGCAGCTGGCTGTGCAGCTCCGCCACGCCGTTCACCGCGTGGCTGCCGACGATGGCGAGGTGGGCCATGCGCACCCGCTTCGGCTCCCCCTCCGCCACCAGAGAGACACGCCGCAGCCGCTCCATGTCGCCGGGATGGCGGTGGCGCACCTGCTCCAGGAAGCGCCGGTTGATCTCGTGGATGATGGCCAGATGGCGCGGCAGGAGCCGCTCCAGCATGGGCACCGGCCAGGTCTCCAGGGCTTCGGGCAGCAGCGTGTGGTTGGTGTAGGAGAAGGTGGCCACCGTGATCTCCCACGCCGTCGCCCAGTCGAGCTGGTGCTGGTCCAGCAGCAGCCGCATCAGCTCCGTGATGGCCAGCGCCGGGTGGGTGTCGTTGAGATGGATGGCCACCTTCTCCGGCAGCCCGCGGAGATCGGCGTGGGCCGAGAGGTAGCGGCGCAGGATGTCCTGGACCGTGGCGGAGACGAAGAAGTACTCCTGCCTCAGCCGCAGCTCCCGCCCGCAGACGGTGGCGTCGTTGGGATAGAGCACCCGGGAGAGGTTCTCGGAGCTGTTCTTGTCCGCCACCGCCTGGATGTAGTCCCCCTCGTTGAAGTAGCGCAGGTCCAGCTCGCGGCTGGACTTGGCCGTCCACAGGCGGAGGTTGTTCACCGTGTTGGTGCCGAAGCCCGGGATGGGGGTGTCGTAGGCCATGGCCATGACCGTCTCGGCATCCACCCAGAGGCTGGTGAAGCGCCCCGCGCCGTCGGTGTACTCCACCACCCGCCCGCCGAACTGCACCGGGTAGAGCACCTCCGGGCGGGGAAACTCCCAGGGGTTGCCGTAGCGCAGCCAGTTCTCCGGGTGCTCCACCTGCCAGCCGTCCCGGATGCGCTGGTTGAACATGCCGTACTCGTAGCGGATGCCGTAGCCGTAGCCCGGCAGGCGCAGGGTGGCCATTGAATCCAGCAGGCAGGCGGCGAGACGGCCGAGGCCGCCGTTGCCCAGCGCCGCGTCGGACTCCGTCTCGCGGATCGCCTCCAGGCTCAGCCCCAGCTCCGCCAGCACCTGGCAGCACTCGTCATGGACCCCCATGTTCAGCGCGCTGTTGGTCAGCGCCCGCCCGAGGAGGAACTCCATGGAGAGGTAGTAGACCCGCTTCGCATCCCGCCGGTAGTAGGTGCGGGTGGTTTCCATCCAGCGCTCGATGAGGCGGTCGCGCAGGGCGTGGGCGGTGACCGTGAACCAGTCCCGCTCGGTGGCGGTCAGGGGGTCCTTGGCGACCGTGTAGGCCAGGTGGTTGGCCAGGGACTGCTTCAGGGAGGCGGGATCGAGCCCCAGGTAGTGATGCTTGAGCTGCAGGTGGCCGGGACCCGGCGTGGATGTCTCGCTCATGGTGTACTCACCTCCGGCCGACGTTTATGAAAAGCATAAACCACACCGGGGGCCCGCACCCGGGGCGGTGGCGCCGGCCCGGGTGCCGCCGCCCCATGTGCCGGCCGTTGCGCTGCAGTACACTACTGACCCATACCCTGGCCAAACCACCGGCGGCGGCCGGTCAACGGGAGACCCGCCCGATGCAATACAAGGATCTGCGCGACTTCATCGCCCAGCTCGAGAACCTCGGCGAGTTCCGGCGCGTGAACGTGGAGGTGGACCCGCGCCTGGAGATGACCGAAATCTGCGACCGCACTCTGCGGCGCGCCGGGCCCGCCCTCCTGTTCGAGCGGCCCACGGGGCACAGCGTCCCGGTACTGTGCAACCTGTTCGGCACTCCGCGCCGGGTGGCGCTGGGGATGGGACAGGACTCGGTGGAGGCGTTGCGCGAGGTGGGCCGGCTGCTGGCCCTGCTGAAGGAGCCGGAGCCGCCACGGGGCATGAAGGACGCCTGGGACAAGCTGCCCATCTTCCGCCAGGTGCTGAACATGGCCCCGAAGGTGGTCGGCAAGGCCGCCTGCCAGGAGGTGGTGCTGGGGGGCGGCGAGGTAGACCTCGGCGCGCTGCCGGTGCAGACCTGCTGGCCCGGGGACGCCGGGCCGCTCATCACCTGGGGCCTGGTGGTCACCCGCGGGCCCCACAAGAGCCGCCAGAACCTGGGCATCTACCGCCAGCAGGTCATCGGCCGGAACAAGGTGATCATGCGCTGGCTCTCCCACCGCGGCGGGGCGCTCGACTACCGCGAGTGGCGGGAGGCCCGTCCCGGCGAGCCGTTTCCCGTGGCGGTGGCCCTGGGCGCCGACCCGGCCACCATCCTGGCGGCGGTGACGCCGGTGCCCGACACCCTCTCCGAGTACGCCTTCGCCGGCCTGCTGCGGGGCAGCAAGACCGAGCTGGTGACGTGCCGGACCTCGGAACTGCAGGTGCCGGCCGGCGCCGAGTACGTGCTGGAGGGTTTCATCCACCCCGGGGAGGAGGCCGACGAGGGTCCCTTCGGCGACCATACCGGCTACTACAACGAGGTGGACCGCTTCCCGGTGCTGACGGTGGAGCGCATCACCCACCGCCGGGATCCCATCTACCACAGCACCTATACCGGCCGCCCCCCGGACGAGCCGGCGATACTCGGCGTGGCGCTCAACGAGGTGTTCGTACCCATCCTGCAGAAGCAGTTCCCGGAGATCACCGACTTCTACCTGCCGCCGGAGGGATGCTCCTACCGCATGGCGGTGGTGACCATGAAGAAGCAGTACCCGGGCCACGCCAAGCGGGTGATGCTGGGCGTATGGTCGTTCCTGCGCCAGTTCATGTACACCAAGTTCGTCGTCGTCACCGACGAGGATATCAACGCCCGCGACTGGCAGGATGTCATCTGGGCCATGACCACCCGCATGGACCCGGCCCGCGACACCGTCATCATCGAGAACACCCCCATCGACTACCTCGACTTCGCCTCGCCGGTCTCGGGGCTGGGCTCCAAGATCGGCTTCGACGCCACCAACAAGTGGCCCGGCGAGACCAACCGCGAGTGGGGTCGCCCCATCACCATGGACCCGGCGGTGAAGGCGCGGGTGGACGCGATCTGGGACAGCCTGGGGATCGGCTGAGACTCGCTCCGTCGGCCGTGGTCACCCTGTCAACGCAAAGACGCAAAGACGCAAAGACGCAAAGAGTGAGTATGGGTAAGAACACGGATACGGGTCCGATAACACGTTGTGTGACAACCCATGCACCACCTGGATCAGGCCTTGAATGTCTTTGCGCCTTGGCGTCTTTGCGTTGGAAATCCTACCGCAGGGCGTCTGAACACTGCACGGCGCGTGCCCATCGAAGCATTGGCCGCAAAAAAACGCCCCGCTGGGCGGGGCGTCGGGTCCTGGAAGCTCCAGGGAGTGGCGATCGTGCGCCGGTCAGACGCAGCCGGTGGGCTTGGGCAGGCCGCCGATGCGGCAGGCCTGCTTGGCCGGACCGTAGGGGAACAGGCCGTAGAGGTACTTGCTGGAGCCCTTCTCCGGACCGAACGCCTTGGTGAAGGCCTTGGTGAGCTGGCGCATGTTGGGCACCGTCCCGGTGTCGTGGAAACTGGTGCGCAGGAAGTTGATCACCTCCCAGTGGGACTCGTCCAGCTGCAGGCCCTCCTTGTCGGCGATGGCCGTGGCCAGCTCCTCGGACCACTGGTTCAGGTCCGTCAGGTAACCCTCGGAATCGGTCTCGACAACCTTGCCATTGATATTGAATTCCATCTTTTCTCCACCTCTCAGCAAAAACCCAAGTAAATTTGTAAGGATTAAGTCCGAGTTTAATGATAAGTTATTTCCTGTCAAGCCTCCCGGCGATGATTGAGGGTGCCGCCGGGGAGCGTTATGCTGTACGGCCCTCTGTCCCGGGCGCCCGGACCGGAGGCAAATCCGCTGTCCCGGGAGCGCATCCGGGCCGTTGAGGGGCGGCACCGTCTATCCACATGGGAAGGGTTTTCGTTCAATGAGTCACAAGGTTTCCGTACTGCCCAGCGGGCACAGCTTCACCGTCGAGGAGGGAGAATCCATCCTGGATGCCGCCCTACGCCAGGGCCATGCCTTCCCCTATGGTTGCCGCAGCGGCTTCTGCGGGGACTGCAAGAGCAAGGTGGTGGAGGGTGAGGTCGAGTATCCCGACGGGACCCCGCCCGGGCTCAGCGAGACCGAGGCGCTCACCGGGATGGCCCTGCTGTGCCAGGCCCGCCCCTGCAGCGACCTGACCCTGGAAGCCCGCGAGGTGACCGAGGCCGCCGACATTCCCGTGCGCAACCTGCCCTGCAAGGTGGCGCGCAAGGAGCAGCTGTGCCACGACGTGGTGCGCCTGTTCCTCAAGCTGCCGGAGGGCGAACGGCTGCAGTTCCTGGCCGGCCAGTACATCGATTTCCTGCTCAAGGACGGCCGCCACCGCGCCTTTTCCATGGCCAACCCGCCCCACGACGACGATCTCATCGAGCTGCACATCCGCCACGTGGCGGGCGGCGAGTTCACCGACTACGTGTTCAACCAGCTGGAAGAGAAGACGGTGCTGCGCATCGAGGGGCCCCACGGCGGCTTCCACCTGCGGGAGGACTCCGACCGGCCCATCATCTTCATGGCCGGAGGAACCGGTTTCGCCCCCATCAAGAGCATCATCGAGCACGCCGTGGCCGAAGGCATCCAGCGCCCCATGCACCTCTACTGGGGCGTGCGGGCAAGGGCCGATCTCTATCTGAACGAGCTGGCCGAGGAGTGGGCCGCGCGGCTGCCCAACTTCCGCTACACCCCGGTGCTCTCGGAACCGGCCCCGGAAGACGCCTGGAGCGGCGCCACCGGTTACGTGCACGAGGTGATCGCCCGCGAACACCCCGACCTGTCGGGCTACGAGATCTACACCGCCGGCCCCCCGGTGATGGTGGAAGCGGGCCTCCATGCGTTCACCGCCCAGGGCCTGCCCCAGGAGCGCTACTACTCCGACGCCTTCAACCTGGCCATGGACGGGAAGAAGAAGGAGGCCGGGGCCACCGGCTGACGGCCTTTCGTTTCAACGCGAAGAGACGAAGGCGCCAAGACGCAAAGAACCGAAAGTTCGGGTGGGAGAATGAAGGGCGCTCGCCAACGGAGCCCGGTCTCCCGCGCGAGGCTCCCATGGGCGAGGAAACCTCCCCGCCTACTCCTGCTCCCCTTGGCGCCTTGGCGTCTCGGCGTCCTGGCGTTGAGTCTTTTCGACGGTCCGCCAGGCAATGAGCGCCTCCAGCAGGGCCCCGTCGTCGGCCCCCCGCGCCACCCGGGCCGGATGCCGGAATCCCAGCTGCCGGGCCCGCTCCGCGGCCCGTTCGCTCACCACCACCAGCATCGTATCCAGCAGCCGCGCCCGTCCCGCCGCCCCCGCCAGGGCGTGGAGATTCTCGAGCCCCTCGTTGCTGGTGACCACCGCCGCCTGGATCGCCCCGTCGCGCCAGAGCGCCAGCAGCGGCGCCGGGTCGGCCTCCGGCAGCGCGCGCCGGTAGCTCTCCGCGTAGTCCACCACCGCGCCCCGCCCGCGCAGGGCCTCCGCCAGCACCTCGCGTCCGCCCTGGCCGCGGAAGATGACCACCCGCCGGCCGGCCATCTCGCGCAGCCCCGGCAGCGCCAGCAGACCCTCGCTGTCGGCCCGGCCCTCCGGGCAGAAGTCCACCGCGACCCCGTGCCGCTCCAGTGCCCGCGCGGAACCCCGCCCCACCACCGCCACCCGCGGCCCCGCCGGCCACCGGGGCCAGCGCGCGCGGATGCGCGGCAGGGCGCGTTCCACCGCGTTGGGGCTGACGAAAATGGCCAGGTCGTAGCTGTCGAGGCGATCGACGAGGGCCTCCAGCCGCGCCGGATCGTCCGGTCCGCGGATGGCGATCACCGGGAAGGAGAACGCCTCGCCCCCGGCCGCGCGGATGGCCGCGCACAACCCCTCCCCCTGCCCCTCCGGCCGGGTCACCAGCACCCCGATCCCAGCCAGCGGCCGCCCGGCCCCGCGCTCGCTCATGATGAGTGTTATTCCAGCGCCCGGAGGATCCGATCGGCGCCGCGGGCGAGGAGTTCCTCGGCCAGGCCGGTGCCGAGGGTCTCGGCGTCGGCGGTCTCGCCGCGCACCTCGCCGCGGATGACGGTGCGCCCGTCGGGGCTGCCCACCAGGGCGCGTAGCCACAGCCCGTCGCCTTCCAGCACCGCGTAGCCGGCGATGGGCACCTGGCAGCCGCCCTCCAGGCGCCGGTTCAGCGCCCGCTCGGCGGCCACCACGGTGGCGGTCTCCGGGTGGTGCAGGGGCGCGAGGAGCTCCTGGAGGCGGGTGTCGTCGGCGCGGCACTCGATGCCCACCGCCCCCTGGCCGATGGCCGGCAGGCTGACCTCCACCGGCAGGCGGCTGGCGATGCGCTCCTCCAGCTCCAGGCGCAGCAACCCCGCGGTGGCGAGGATGATGGCGTCATACTCGCCGGCGTCCAGCTTGCCCAGCCGGGTCTGCACATTGCCGCGCAGGTCGCGCACCACCAGGTCCGGCCGCCGGGCCCGCACCTGGCACTGGCGGCGCAGGCTGGAACTGCCCACCCGCGCCCCCTCGGGCAATGCGTCCAGGTCGGCGAAGCGCGGCGAGACGAAGGCGTCCCGCGGGTCCTCCCGCTCGCAGATGACCGGCAGCGCCATCCCTTCCGGAAGCTCCACCGGGACGTCCTTCATGGAGTGCACGGCGATGTCGGCACGGCCGTCGTACATGGCCTGCTCCAACTCCTTGACGAACAGCCCCTTGCCGCCCACCTTGGCCAGGGGCGCATCGAGGATGCGATCCCCCTTGGTGGTCATGCCCAGCAGCTCCACCTCGAGGCCGGGATGGTGGCGCTCGAGCTCGCGCTTGACATATTCGGCCTGCCAGAGGGCCAGCAGACTCTTGCGGGTGGCGATGCGGATGGTGGTTTTAGGCATAGTCCAGATCACGGTATGATTGTATGTATTGTGCCCTGAACCCCGGGCGGGTACGGGCGTAGAGCGTGTATCTTACGCCATACCCGCCACACGATGAAAAAGCCCCGCCCGGAGGGGCCCCCAAATGATTGCCAGATTGCTGCTGTTGATCGCGGCCCTGCAGGCCGTCAACCTCTACGCGGCCGAGTTGCCGGAAGTGACCGACCTGCGCGTGGAGTCACGCGCCGCGCGCAGCGGGGGGGTTCCCATCCTGCTGCTGGTCAGCTCTGAGCACTGCGGCTACTGCCGGCTGGTGAAGCAGAACTTCCTGATCCCGATGCAGGGCAACCGGAGTTACCGCGACAAGGTCCTGTTCCGGGAGCTGAACCTCGGCCGGTCCGCGGTGGTGGACTTCGACGGCGGCAATGTCAGCGCCGTTGAGCTGGCGTCCCGCTATAAGGCGACCTTCACGCCCACGGTCCTGTTCCTCGATGCCGAGGGGCGCGAGGTCGCCCCCCGCGTACTGGGCATCACCAGCGAGGCGTTCTACGGCGGCTTCCTCGACGAGGGTATCGACACCGCCCTGGCCCGGATCAGGGCGCGGGTTGCCGAAGCAGCCGCCGCAGCCCCGGCAGGTGGCGGCGGCTGACTCCCAGCCGCTCCTCCTGGCCCCGCAGGCGCACGCTCCAGCGCCCCAGCGCATCCTTCTCCAGCGCCTCCAGGTGCGCCGCCGATACCAGCGCGTTGCGGTGGATGCGCACGAACTGCTCGCCGAGCTCCTCCTCCAGCTGCTTCAGCGACTCCTCGATGAGGTAGCGCCGCTCGCCGCAGGCGACCGTCACGTACTTCTGCTCGGCCTGGAAATAGGCCACGTCGGCCACCGCAACACGCCGCACGCCGCCGCGCACCGTGACGCTCAGGTGGGTGCGCGCGCCCGCCTCCGCTGTCTGCAGGGCCCGCAGCTGGCTACGCAGGGGCCGGCGGGCATGGCGCAGGGCCTCGGCCAACCGCTCGATGCGTACCGGCTTGAGCAGGTAGTCCACCGCCCGGGCCCGAAAGGCCGCTAGGGCGTGCTCCTCGTGGGCGGTGGTGAAAATGACCGCCGGTGGCCGCTCCAGCTCCGCCAGCCGTTCGGCCGCCGCCAGCCCGTCCAGCACCGGCATGCGGATATCCATCAGCACCACCTCCGGCTCCAGCCGCGCCACCGCCGCCACCGCCGCGGCGCCGTCCGCGGCCTCGCCCACCACCTGGCAGCCGTCCAGCCGCTCCACCAGTCGGCACAGCCGGGCGCGCGCCAGGGGCTCGTCATCCACCACCAGGATCTTCATGACCCGCCGCCCAGCGGCCAGCACAACCGCACTTCGTAGACGCCCTCGCGCTCGGCGGCCTCCAGGCAGGCGGCGCCGCCGTAGAGGGCCCGGAGGCGGGCGCGTATGTTGTCCCGGGCCACCCGGTTGCCGTCATGGTGCGGGGCGGCAGCCGCGGGGGGCAGCGGATTGCTGACCCACAGGCAGACCCGGCCCTGCTCGAGCCCGCCGCGGATGGTCATCACTCCGCCCCCGGCCAGCGGCTCGATGCCGTGGTAGACGGCATTCTCCACCAGGGGCTGGAGCGTCAGCAGCGGCACCCGCGCCGTATCCGGCACGCCCTCGATGCGCCACTCCACCCGCAGGCGCTCGCCCAGCCGCAGCTGCTCCATCTCCAGGTAGCGGCGGCAGAGCGCCAGCTCATCGGTCAGGGGCACCACGTCCACGCCGTGCTGCAGGCTGGCCCGGAACAGCTCCGCCAGGTCCTCCAGGGCGCGTTCCGCCTGGTCGGCATCGATGCGAATCAGGCTGGCGATGGTATTCAGACTGTTGAACAGGAAATGGGGGCGGATGCGCGCCTGCAGCGCCTCGATGCGCGCCCGGGCCTCCGAACGCAGGCGCCGCCGCCACTCCTCCTGCAGGTAGAGATAGCGCAGCACCAGGATGGAGACAATGGCGGCGATGGCGAGATTGCGCCCCAGGAACGCCAGCCGCCCCTCCCCCGCCTCGATCCACTCCGGCAGCAGCTCCACCGCCAGCAGGCTGCCCAGCCCGGTCAGCACCAGGACCAGCCCCAGGCACAGCACCACCACCCACCCCGGGCGCAGCCGCTGCAGGGCGGGACGCGCCACGCACAGCACGGCCGCGGCGGCCAGCGCCACCCACTGCACGAACAGGGAAGTGAGCCCCAGCTCCTCCCAGCCGCCACGGGCCGGCAATCCGGCCAGGACCAGGAGGAAGGCCAGCAGCTCGGCGCTGACCACCAGCACGAAGATGCTGCGCACGGCGCAGAAGTCGGGCAGGAAGCCGGCGTCATCCACCTCCATCCCGGGAAGTTCTCCTTTCATGACTCCATTCTGGCCCACCGGCGGGCAGGCGCAAGCCACCCCATCACAGGACCCCGCGCCCGCCGGGAGACAACTGGTATAATTTCCATCTTTCATCCTCTGACGGCGGCAGGAATACCCGATGCAAGACCAAGGCAGCACTTCCAAGCTCTGGGGGGGGCGCTTCAGCGAGTCCACCGACGCCTTCGTGCAGGCGTTCACCGCCTCGGTGGACTTCGACCGGCGCCTCTACCGCCACGACATCACCGGCTCCATCGCCCACGCCACCATGCTGGCCCGGGCGGGAGTGCTGACGGAGGGCGAGCGCGACCTCATCATCGAGGGGCTGGCCGCCATCCGCGAGGAGATCGAGCGCGGCGAGTTCCCCTGGTCCACGGCGCTGGAGGACGTGCACATGAACATCGAGGCGCGCCTCACCGACCGCATCGGGGCCGCCGGCAAGAAGCTGCATACCGGGCGCTCGCGCAACGACCAGGTGGCCACCGACATCCGCCTCTGGCTACGGGAGGAGATCGACGCCCTCCGGGCCGAGATACGGCGCCTGCAGGAGGGGCTGCTGGGACTCGCCGAGCGGGAGGCGGCCACGGTGATGCCCGGCTTCACCCACCTGCAGACCGCCCAGCCGGTCACCTTCGGCCACCACATGCTGGCCTGGTTCGAGATGCTGGAGCGCGACCACGGCCGACTCACCGACGCCCGCCGGCGGGTGAACGTGATGCCGCTCGGCGCCGCCGCCCTGGCCGGCACCAGCTACCCCATCGACCGGGCCTGCACCGCCGAGCTGCTGGGCTTCGACGCCCCGGCGGAGAACTCCCTCGACGCGGTCTCCGATCGCGATTTCGCCATCGAGTTCTGCGCCGCCGCGGCGCTGGTGATGACCCACCTGTCACGCTTCTCCGAGGAGCTGGTGCTGTGGACCTCGGCCCAGTTCGACTTCATCGACCTGCCCGACCGTTTCTGCACCGGCTCCAGCATTATGCCGCAGAAGAAGAACCCCGACGTCCCCGAGCTGGTGCGCGGCAAAACCGGACGGGTGAACGGCCACCTGGTGGGGCTGCTGACCCTGATGAAGTCCCAGCCCCTGGCCTACAACAAGGACAACCAGGAGGACAAGGAGCCGCTGTTCGACACGGTGGACACCCTGAAGGGCTCGCTGCGGGCCTATGCCGACATGGTGCCGGCCATCCGGGTGAAGGCCGGACCCATGCGCGAGGCGGCCCGGCGCGGCTTCTCCACCGCCACCGATCTCGCCGACTACCTGGTGCGCAGGGGGCTGCCCTTCCGCGACGCCCACGAGGTGGTGGGCAAGGCCGTGGCCCACGGGGTGGCCACCGGGACCGACCTGGCCGAGATGGACCTGGACACACTGCGCGGCTTCTCCGACGCCATCGGGGACGATGTCTACGAGGTCCTGACCCTGGAGGGCTCGCTGGCCGCCCGGGACCACCTCGGCGGCACCGCCCCCGACCAGGTCCGCGCCGCCATCGCCCGCGCCCGGGCGCGTATAGCCTCCTGACCCGGGCAGGAATAGCTATTCATTAACCGCAGATTGGCGTTGATTGGCGTGAATTTTCCGGAAAGACCGTCTGCCGGGAGTTTTGCGGCGGATTCGGTGTCGCTGCAGGGTAGGGACATCGTCCGGGGATCAATCAACGAAAATCAGCGTCAATCTGCGGTTCAACCAGGCCAGCCATCATGACCAGAGACAGCATCGAGAACCTGCGCCGGCAGCTGGCGGAATTCGCCCTGGAGCGGGACTGGGAGCAGTTCCACTCGCCCAAGAACCTCTCCATGGCCCTCATCGCCGAGGCCGCCGAGCTGGTGGAGCACTTCCAGTGGTTGACCCAGGAGCAGAGCAAGACCCTGCCGGCGGAGAAGCTGGAGGCGGTGAGTCTGGAGCTGGCGGATATCCTGCTCTACACCATCCGGGCCGCCGACATGCTGGGCGTGGACTTAATCGCCGCCGCCGAACGCAAGATCGCCATCAACCACCAGCGCTACCCCGCCCACCGGGTGCGCGGCGACGCCCGCCGGGCCTCCGAGTACGAGGACTGAGCATTCCACGCTGACATGGCCCAGCCGCCGCGCTAAGCTGCATGAACGACGCGCAGTTGACCGGAGGGCGGCGACATGACCCAGCTCACCCCCGGGGCGATGACCCTGGAGCCGGCGGAGCCCCTGTGGAAGCGGGCCCCGACCCGGGGCGACGACGGCCGTCCGCTCAGTGATTTCATGATGATCATCCCGGGCCTCTCCCGGCGGCCGGCCGAACACCAGCAGCGCACGGTCGAGGCCCTGCGCGAGGTGCTGGAGGCCTATCACCGGGCGGTGGTGTTCGCCGATCTCAATCTCCGTCTCAATCTCCTGTGGGTCACCGTGCGGCCTATCCCCGGTATCTGCCTGGAGCTGCCCGCGGCACTGCACGCACGGGTGCCGGAAGCCAAGCTGATCGCCGATCGCGGCCGTCATGCCAAGCGCTGACACCCTGCCTCGCGGTATGCCATGATTAGAATGAAAGCCACCCATCCGGCTGCTTTCCAGGAGACAACGAGATGACCGAACGCATACACGCACCCCAGGTCGGCGCCCCGGATCCCGAGCGGCGCAACTCTCTGATCGTGGAGGAGACGGACGAGGAGTTCGATTTCGCCGGGATGGAGATGCCGGAGACGGGAGCCTGCTATTTCAACGACACCGCCTACATGGAAGGCCAGTTCATCTGCAGCGGCTCGGAGCTCCTGGTCTGCACCCGTGGCGGCTGGCTCAGGGAAGGCTCCTGCGATCCCGACAACCCGGATTGAACCCCGCGAGCAATCCGTTATCGAACAGGGGGATATCCGGCTGCCGCTCGGAGGGCCGCCGACAGAACCACCACAACCCGCTCAACATGACCTCTAAGGGAATGGAACCGACGATGCACAAGACCAAGATCCTGGCCACCTCCGTGGCCCTCAGCATGGCCATCGGCCTGGGCGGCTGCGCCTATCCGCCCACCAAGGAACAAACCGGCGCCGTCGTCGGCGGCGCCTTGGGCGGGGTGCTCGGCGCCCAGGTGGGCCAGGGCTCCGGCCGCACCGCCGCCATCATCGTGGGCACCCTCGCCGGCGCCATGATCGGCGGCAGCGTGGGCCGCACCATGGACGAGCAGGATCGCCGCAACGCGGCCTACGCCCTGGAGAGCCAGCGCACCAACCAGCCCTACAGCTGGCGCAACCCCGACTCGGGCAACGAGTACACGGTCACCCCCACCCGGACCTACGAGACGGCGGGCACCCCGTGCCGCGAGTTCACCACCGAGGCCTACATCGACGGCCGGCGCGAAACCGTCTACGGCACCGCCTGCCGCCAGCCCGACGGCACCTGGCAGATGCGCAACTGACCGCCCCCCGCCGCTGGCGGGACGAGGCCGCCGGGCACCATCCCGGCGGCCTCGCTTTTTCCGTGGTCCGGAACGGCCGGACGCCCACAAAAAACGGGGCCGCGGATCGAAACCCGCGGCCCCGTCCATCTGGCAGGCAGTCGCGAAACCCTATTTGATGGCTTCTTCGGCCGAGTCGCTCTCGCCCTTGTTGTCGGTCCAGCTCAGCTTCAGGGTATCGCCGGCCTTGGCGCCCTTGAACATGAAGGAGATGTACGGGTTCTGGGAGATGGAGCCGCCCCACTCGGCCAGCATCACCTGCTTGCCGTTGTGCTCGCAGACCACTTCCTGGATGAAGTGAGCCGGGATGGCCTCGCCGGTCTTCTTGTCCTTGCGCAGGCCGGTCTCCATGGGGTGCTTCATCAGCGCCTTCACCGTGGTCACGTCGCCGCTCAGGCTGGCGCGCATTTTGATCGTGTTCGCCATTGTCTTCGTTCCTCGTGTCGTGTTCGTATCAGCGGATTGCCAGGTTCGGTTCGGGTGATCAGCCGCCGCAGCCGCCGATGGTCACCTTCACTTCCTTGGCCGCCTGGAAGGTCTTGCCGTTGGCCTGCACCACGGCGATGACGTTGGAGGTCTTGGCCATCTTGATACGGGTGGACACGTAGGGCTCGGCATCGGGACCCAGCTTCCAGTTGGAGGTCAGGGGGCTGTTGTTGCCTTCCGCGAAGATGCTGATGCTCTCCACCCCGGACATCTTGGCGGTGACGCTCACCGGCACCACGGCGCCGTTCTCGGCAATATCCGGGGCCTTGATCTCGATGTCGCCGCTGGCGGCGGCGTCGCCCGAGCCGTAGAGGGCGCCCAGGGCGTCGGCGACGCTCTTGGCCTCGAAGGCGGACTTGGGCCAGGCGGCCAGCACGGCGCGCGGAGTGACAATGCCTGCGCCCAGGGCCAGAGCGACGGTTCCGCTGGCCAGGGCACCTTTCAGGAATACACGGCGCTTCATGTTCACAGTGACAATCTCCTCGGCAGTCTTGATTGTTATGCGGGTGAATGGTCACTGCTTACAGAGCAAACCTGATGCCAAGATCTCTACTTGTTTGAAATCAAGTGGTTGTTTTGTTTTTGCTGCAACGGGAGGCGCCGGAGATTGCAGTTTGCAATGGCCGGTTATTGCAAATCGCGATGGACATGCCGTGCCGGGAGGCCCGGCACAGGCCGGGGGTCAGCCGCCCCCCGACTCGTACTGCTGCAGCTTGCGCCACAGGGTGGATTTGTTGATCCCCAGCGCGCGGGCGGTCTTTTCGCGGTTGCCGTCGAAGTGATCGAGCACCTTGAGGAGGTAGCGCCGCTCCAGGGTCTCGAGGGTGGGCAGGTCATAGTCGATGGCGCCGGTGGCCTCGCTCCCGGCCAGCCCCTCCAGTGTCAGCACCGGGCCGTCCGCCAGAGCGATGTGCCGCTCCACCAGGTTGCGCAGCTCGCGCACGTTGCCGGGCCAGCCGTAGCCGAGCAGGCGCTGCATGGAGTCGGCGTCGAAGCCCTGCACCTCACGGTGATACTGGGCGTTGAAATGATCGATGAAGTGCCGCACCAGCAGGGGGATGTCCTCGGGATGCTCGCGCAGGGGCGGAAGGTTGATGGTGACCACGTTCAGGCGGTGGTAGAGGTCGTGGCGGAACCGGCCCTCGCGCACCATCTGGTCCAGGTTGCGGTTGGTGGCGGCGATGAAGCGCACATCGATGGCCGTGGGGCGCACCCCGCCCACGCGGGTCACCTGCTGCTCCTGGACCACCCGCATCAGCTTGGTCTGCATGGCGTCGGAAATGTTGCAGATCTCGTCCAGGAACACGGTGCCGCCGGAAGCCGCCTCCAGTAGCCCCTGCTTCGCTCCCACCGCGCCGGTAAAGGCGCCCTTCTCGTGGCCGAACAGCTCGCTCTCCAGCAGGGTGTCGGTGAGCGAACCGCAGTCGATCACCACGAACGGCCGCTCGGAGCCGCTGCCCGAGGTGTGGATGGCGCGGGCGGCCAGCTCCTTGCCGGTGCCCGACTCGCCCTGGATGATCACGTGGCAGCGGATATCCGCGATCTTCTCGATGGTGTGGAAGACCTTCTGCATGGCCTGGCCGCGGCCGATCATGCCGAAGCGCGCGCGCTCGTCGGAGAGCTGGCGGCGCAGCAGGATGTTTTCCCGCCGCAGTCGGGCCCGCTCCAGGGTCTTCTCCACCAGCAGCCCCAGCTCCTCCATGTCGTAGGGCTTCTTGATGAAGTCGGTGGCCCCCCGTTTCATCGCCTCCATGGCGCTGTCGACGCTGGCGTAGCCGGTGACCATGATCACCGGCACCTCGGGCGCCTCGCGCCGCAGCACCTCCAGCAGCTCGAGCCCCGACAGGCCGGGCATCTTCAGATCGGTGACGACGATGTCGGCGCCGTGCTCGCGGAACCAGGCCAGCGCCTCCGTCGGGTCCTGAAACGCGCGGCAGCCATAGGGGGCGTCGGCGCAGAAGCGCAGCATCAGCTCCCCGGCGCGGGGATCGTCGTCGATGAACAGCAGCGTGGGCTTCATGATAAGGAATCAGGGTTACGGGTAAGGGATGAAGGTTCAGGGTTCAGGGTTCAGGGTTCAGGGTTCAGGGTTCAGGGTTCGAGTTTCAAGTGGCAGGGCCCGGATCGGCCAGACGAACCCGCCAAACTGTATCGCATGTACTGTCTGTATTCTGTATCTGTACCGATATCCATGCCAACGATATGGTAATCCTGGCCAGAGAGCGGAAACCATCCGCATCATGTCAGGCAGTTGGTCGAGACTTCGACGAGACCGCTCTCGCCATCATGCCCGGCATGCCCTTAATCCAGGAGGGAACGGCTGGGCAAGAGGGAAATGGCCGCCCGGCAGATCTCGGCGAGAGGCGGCAAGATCAGCGTGCGCCTGAACGGTGAACGGGTTTCGCTGACCGGAACGGCAGTCATCGTACCGCATGGAGAGCTCGAAGCATGATCGCAGACAACTTCAGCCTGAAGGCCTATTTCAAACGCATCGGGTTCCGGGGGGAACCCCATAATTCGCTGGCAACGGTCACCGACCTGATGCGCCGGCAGGTCTTTACGGTGCCATTCGAGAACCTCGACGTCCAGGCCGGCAAGGGGGTCTCGATGGTTCCCGAAGCGATCGTCGAGAAGATCATCGGGCGCGGCCGCGGCGGCTACTGCTACGAGGTCAACGGCCTGTTCGCAATGGCACTGCAGGCGCTCGGCATCGACTACCAGTTCGTCGCCTGCCGCCCCATGACCTACCCGGTCATGCGCCCGCGCACCCACATGGCACTGGTGGTGCAGCTCGAGGGTGAGCCCTGGCTCTGCGATCTCGGCTTTGGCAGCTACGGCATCCGCGCCCCGCTGCGCCTGGCCGATGCCGGAACCGAGATCCGGCAGGATAACGACGCCTTCCTGCTGGAGCGCCCGAACGAGCGGGAATATGTGCTCAAGGCCCGGGTGGATGGCGAGTGGGCGAACCAGTACGGCTTCGATCTCTGGCCCCAGCAGTGGATCGACTTCGTTCCGGCCAACCACCTCAACTCCACCCATCCCGAGGCGCTGTTCGTGCAGAAGCTCGTGGTCGTTCTCCACGCGCCGGAAGGCCGCAGCATCCTGTTCGGCAACCAGTTCAAGCAGGTACGCGGCACCGAGGTCGAGACCCGTACCGTCCCCGACGGGGAGATAGGCGAAGTGTTGAGAGATGCCTTCGGCCTGTCCGTAGATGACAACTTGTGGGTGACCCATCATGGATTTCCATGACAATCCACTTGGCCCCCTTCCAGGGACGTCCAGTTACTGCTGCTCGCGGTGGCGCGACCTCGTGGGCGTGCGCCTTACCGGCCGGACGGCTTCAGGGAGATTCGGTTTGATGTGGCAAAATGCCCCGGCGAACAACGGATAGACGAGAAGAAGAATGCAACCGACACGTGCCGAAATCGAAGAGGCCTGTAGCACCGTGCAGGCCGTCATGCCGCCGACGCCCCAGTACCGCTGGCCCCTGCTGTGCGAGCGGCTCGGGACGGACGTATGGGTCAAACATGAGAACCACACACCGGTGGGCGCCTTCAAGGTGCGCGGCGGCCTGGTCTATTTCGAGCACCTGGCGCGCTCGGCCGAGCGTCTCGCCGGGGTGATCGCGGCGACCCGCGGCAACCATGGCCAGTCCATCGCCTTTGCCGCCGCACGCCACGGCCTGCCCGCCACCCTGGTGATCCCCCACGGCAACAGCCGCGAGAAGAACGCCGCCATGCGCGCGCTCGGCGCCGAGCTCATCGAGCACGGTGACGACTTCCAGTCGGCGCTGGAATATGCCGCCGATCTGGCCGGGGCGCGCCGGCTGCATTGGGTCCCCTCCTTCCACCCCGCCCTGGTCACTGGCGTAGCCACCTACGCCTGGGAACTGTTCAACGCCGTGGCCGATATCGATATCGCCTACGTGCCCATCGGCCTGGGTTCCGGAATCTGCGGCATGGCCGCCGCCAGGGACGCCCTGGGGCTGAAGACCGAACTGGTCGGCGTCGTCTCGGCGCACGCGCCCGCCTACGCCCGCTCCTTTGCCGGCGACGCGCCCGTGGACCACCCGGCCGACACCCAACTCGCCGACGGTATGGCCTGCCGCACGCCCAACCCGGAAGCGCTGGAGATTATCCGACGCTCGGTCGATCACATCGTCGAGGTGACCGACGACGAGGTTCGGCAGGCGATGCGCCTGCTGTTCGAATCCACCCACAACGTGGCCGAGGGGGCGGGGGCCGCCGCCATAGCGGCGGCCATGCAGGAGCGCAGCCGCGTGCGGGGGCGGCGTGTAGCCGTGGTCCTGTCCGGCGGCAATGTGGACCGGCCGCTGTTCGCGGATGTGATCGGCGCCGATAGCTGAGCGGAAGCAGGCGATCGCAACGATGGAAGCCCTTTCCGCCGACACCCTATTGCTACTGCTCGCCGCCGGCTACGTGGCCCTGGCCGGCTACAACCTGCGCGCGCCACCGCCCACACCAAACTGCTGAACCTGGCCAGCAACCTCGCCGCTCCGCTGCTGTTCATCGCCGGAGGCCATGTCCTCCGGCTGGCCGGCGCGGTTATGGCCGCCGGCCAGCTTGCCGGCGCCCGGATCGGCACAGCCACCGCCCTGCGCCACGGCGCGGTGGTGATACGGCCGATGCCGGTGGTGGTTTCGCTGCTGATCGAGGTACGGCTGCTGTTGCCCTGAGTGCCGTGACAACCCAGCCCCAACCTCCGGCTTTGGCGGATAGGAAACGTTGCGCGTCCAATCGCCCGCAAGAATCCTTGGGCCTATTGGCTACACCTTGACAGCCCCGAGACAGCAACCATAATACAACCATCCCGCAACCGCCAGAGAGGATGACCATGGCCGCAATCACCATCAAGAACATCCCCGATGACCTCTACGACCGCCTTCGGCGTTCCGCGGAGCGCCATCACCGCAGCATCAACGGCGAACTGATTCACTGTCTCGAGCAGACCCTCAAGCCGCGCGCAATACCGGTCGAACAGCGTTTGGCGCGGATTCGCCGCTTGCGTCCGGCGCCCGGTCGCGAGGCAATCACGCCTGAGGAGATAGCTGATGCCATTGAACAGGGGCGGCCATGATCGTTGTCGACACCAACGTCATCGCTTACCTGCTCCTCCCGACGCCGCATACCGATGCCGCCGAGCGGTTGCTCCAACAGGATCCGGAGTGGTGCGCCCCCTTCCTGTGGCGCAGCGAATTGCGCAGCGTATTGTTCCTCTATGTCCGAAAAGGCCTCGTCGATACGGCGAGAGCCATTCGGATTCAAGGCGAAGCCGAATCGCTGCTGGAGGGACGGGAATACGAAGTCTCGTCATCGGACATACTGGAACTGGCGTCGACAAGCCCCTGCTCCGCTTATGACAGCGAGTTCATCGCGCTCGCCCGCGCCTTGAAAGTGCCGTTGGTCACATCCGATCGGAAAGTCATCGATGCCTTCCCCGATCTGGCGCGGGCATTGACGGAGTTCGCGGGACTGCGCGACTGAGCAGCCGAAAACACGGCAAAACGAATGAAGAAGATCGACTACAAGAAGGAACTCAGCCACCTTTACAAACCCTCCGCCAAGAGGGTCGAAATCGTGGAAGTCCCGCGGCTCAATTACCTCATGATTGACGGAGAAGGCGATCCGAACAGGTCGCCATCGTTCCAGGATGCCATCGACGCCCTGTTTCCCCTCTCCTACACGCTGAAGTTCATGGTCAAGCGAGGGGAAACGGGGGTGGACTATGGCGTAATGCCCCTGGAAGGATTGTGGTGGGCCGACGACATGTCATCCTTCAGCGCCGAAAACAAGGACGGCTGGAAATGGACCCTCATGATGATGCAGCCGGACCTCGTCACCGTCGAGATGTTCTGGAGCGCGTTGGCACAGGTCAAAGCGAAGAAGAACCCGCCTTCCCTGCCGCTCGTGAAGTTCGAGGCCTTTGAAGAGGGGAAGGTGGCGCAAACCCTACATATCGGCCCATTTTCGGAAGAAGGCCCGACCGTGGAAAAGGTGCATGCCTTCATTGAAGGAGGCGGAAGCCGGCGAAGGGGGAAACACCACGAAATCTATTTGAGCGATATCCGGCGGGCCGCCCCGGAGAAGTGGAAGACCGTGATCCGCCAGCCGATGACCTGACACGCACACCGGGTCGATGCATCAGTGGGGGAACCCTGGTCGCCGTGATGGTTCACGTCACCCGGATCACTCTTCTCTACCAGCTGGGTCTCGTGCTGGCGGGAACGGCTGGAAAAGTCAGGATACGCAGACAAAATGGGGAGTTGCCGGATCGCCGTTCAAAAATAAAAACTCTTATCCTGCCCATCCTGTCTATCCGGAAGGATCTCCTCCCAGAGGTAGCCGGATCATCGCCACCGCGCCGCCGCCAGCGCGGTTCTCCAGGGTCAGGGTGCCGCCGTGGTGCTCCACGATGCCGAGCCCGATGGAGAGCCCCAGGCCGGTGCCCTGTCCCACCGGCTTAGTGGTGTAGAAGGGGTCGAAGAGGCGGTCCCGGTCAGCCTCCGGCAGCCCCGGCCCGCGATCGGCCACAGTGATCGTCAGCATATCCCCGTCGGCCACCGCCGCCACCTCCACCACGCTCTCCGCGGGACTCGCCTGTACCGCGTTGAGCAGCAGGTTCACCAGCACCTGCTGCAGCTGGCCGCGATCCCCCACCAGTTCGAGGCCGGGCGCCGACCCGGCCTGCAGCCGCACCCGGGCGCGGGCCGCCACCTGGCGGGCCAGATCGAGGGTCTCCTCCAGCCACGGTCCCACCTCGAAGCGCTCCCGCCGCGGCGGCACCTGGCGGGCGAAGTTGAGGATGTCGCGCACGATGCGCGAGGCGCGCAGGGTTTCCTCGCGGAGATCGTGCAGATCCTGGCGTGCCCGCTCCGCCCCCTCCGGCAGGCCGCGCTCGGCCAGCTTTGCCAGCTGCAGGATGTTGTTCAGGGGGTTGTTGATCTCGTGGCCGATGCCGGCGGCCAGCTGCCCGACGCTGGCGAGCTTGGCGCTCTGCATGGCCATCCGCTCGGCATGATCCCGCTCCTGGCGCGCCCGCTCCAGGGTGTCGGCCATGTAGTTGAACGACTCCTCCAGCTCCCGCACCTCGTCCATCCCCCCCACCGCGGCCCGCCGCCGCCGATCGCCGTCGGCGAACGCCTTGAGCCCGGCGGCGAGGCGCACCACCGGCGCGGATACCGTACGCGCCGCGGCGGTGCTGAACAGCAGCGCCAGCAGCACCGCCAGCCCGGCAAAGGCCCAGATGGCCAGGCGGATGCCGGCGAAGGGCGCCCCCAGGGCCTGCAGGTCCACCCCCATAGCCACCACCCAGCTCACCAGCTGATCAGGGTAGGGCAGGAACTCGGTGTAGTAGACCGCGCGCCCGGCACCGCGGTCCTCCACCAGGCCGAAGGGCCGTTCCGCCACCGCCCGCGCCAGCCGCCCGCCGAGCACACCGTCGATGTGCTCCACGGCGATCTTGGGATCGGAGAAGCGGGTCCCGCCGGCGTCGTCGAACAGCAGCACCCCGTCCCGGGCCGGGTCGTCGGGATTGAGCTCGGCGATGAGCAGCTGGCCCTGGTAGACCCGCGGGGCGAAGTCGAGAATACGGTCGATGTGCTCGCCGCGGATATTCACCGCCAGGTAGCCCAGCCGCTCCCCCTCCGCCTCCAGCGGCAGGATGTAGTCCAGCAGTGGCAGGCTCTGCCCCGCCTCCCGGCGCGCCAGCCGGCTCTGGGGCAGCAGCGTCACCGTGACCTCACCCGCCGGCAGCCCCTCCAGCCCGGCCACGAACTCGGCGTTGTTGAGCTCGACTTCGGCGTAGGGATAGCTCTCGATGCCGTCGAAGACATTGGGGCTGCGGCGGCGGTTCTCCACCTTGACCAGGGTGTTGGCGCTGCGGTCCAGCACCCGGATGATGGCGAAACCGGGAACGATGCCCTGGAAAGTGCCCAGGAATCCGGCCAGCCGCGCCGTGCGCTCGAAGAAGTCGGGGTGCAGGGCGCCGCGGGCGGCCGTGGCCATCACCGGCAGGTAGTCCTGCAGGGCCGGGACGGTGGCCAGCCCGCGCAGGATCTCCTGGTCGCTCTGCAGTCGGCGGCTGATCTCGCCCACCACGGTGTTCAGGGTGGCGCTGATGTCCTCGGCCACTCCCTCGCGATAGACCACCTCGCTGTAGCGGGTCGCACCGAGGGTGAGCGCCGTCAGCGGCACCACGGTGGCGAGCAGGATCCAGATCAGCAGGTGGGTCTTCAGGCGCACGGCCCGGCCTCGCGGGATGGGGGTCTACCCGCGAGGATAGGCCAAGGGCGGCCATGGCGGCCAGCGTCCCGGCCCCCGATGCCGTCCCGCGCCTCAGCGTCCGATGTTGTAGTGGGTGTCGAGGTACTCCAGCAGGGTGGTGCGCTCGGCCTCGGTGAGCGGCACCACGTGGCGGATGCCCATGTAGGTGTCCATCAGTCCCAGGCTCGGGCGCCAGTCGCTCTTGCGCGCCAGCAGGATGCGCTTGGCGTCGTGGCAGGCGAGGCAGCGCTCGCGCAGCAGCCGCGCGCCTTCGCTCTCGGCCGCCGCCAGCGTGCCGCTGGCGAGCGCCGCGGCACGCTCGGCGTCCACCTCCGCCTTGCGGCGGATGATGCTGGCGAAACGCAGGTAGCAGACCTCGCCCCGCTCCACCCGCTCCACCCCGCGTCGGGCGTCCACGTTCACCAGCTGCTCGGTGAACACGCCCGCGGGGCTCAGGCGGTTGATGTTGTAGTTGTAGGTCTCGGAGAAGAGCACGCCCCCGGCACGGCTCAGCGCCATGGCGAAGGGGCCGCCGGTGTCGCCCGGCAGGGGATGCTCCCGGAGCGCGCCCTCCGCGTCGAGGCGGCCGATGAGATTGCGGGTGTTGTCGATGAACCAGAGGCTCCCCTCCTCGTCCAGGGCCATCTGCTGGACGAAGGACTCGGCTGGGAGAGGGAAGCGGGTGAGCGTGCCGTCGGGATCGAGGCGCTCGATGCCCCGGCGGCAGCGGTCCGAGAACCAGAGCCGGCCGGCGGGATCGGGGGTGATGTTCATGGGACAGCTGCCGGCGCGGCGCAGCAGTTCGCGGCGGGTGCCGTCGCGGGCGAGATGGACGATACGCCCGGCCGCCTGGTCCATGCCGCCCTCCTCCATGGCCGGCTCCAGGACGGTGAGCCACACCCCGCCGTCGGCGGCCGGCGCCATGGCGGTGGGCCAGCCCCGTTCGATGATGTAGTTGCGGATGGCGCCGTCCGGGTCGAGGCGCCCCACCCGCGCCGGATCGCTGCCCTCCAGGAACCAGACGCCCTGCTCGCCGTCCACCCAGATGCGCCAGGGGTGGGGATGGTGTCCCGCCAGCGGGTACTCGGTGATGCGCCCGTCGGGTGCGAGGCGACCGAGCTTGCCGCCGTACATCTCCACGAACCAGAGGTTGCCCGCCCCGTCCAGGGCGAGATCCGCCGGCTCGGCCGCCTCCGTGGGCAGGGGGTAGGCGGTCACGGTGCCGTCGGGGGCAAGGCGCGAGACGGCGTTGTTGTCCCCTTCGGTGAACCAGACCCCGCCCTCGGCGTCCTCCACGAAGGCGTAGGAGCCGAAGGGCCGGCACGCCTCGGCATTTGCCGCCGCCAGCAGCAGGCCGGCCAGCAGCCATCCCGTTATCTTCTCTCTCATCGGTGCGGTTTCCCCATTGTGCTCAGAAGTTCCAGGTCAGCTCCGCCCGCAGCAGTCGCCCCTCGTCGCGCCAGAAGAAGCCGCTGCGGTAGCGGCGGTCGAAGAGGTTGTCGCCGGCCAGGGTCAGCTCGAGATCCCCGAAGCGCCCCACCAGGGTGGCGTCGAGGGCGGCGTAGGCCCCCTTGCGCCAGTCGTGGCCCGCGGCATCACGACCGGTGTTGGCCTCGTCGGTCCAGCTGGCCCCCACGTAGCGGGCCAGCAACCGCCCCGACCAGCGCCCGACGCCGCTCCAATCCAGCCCCAGGTTGAGCTTGTGGCGGGGCATGTCCGGCAGCTCGTTGCCCACGTAGCCGGGGTGGGCCGCGTCGCGGGTGATGCGGGTACGGTTGAAGGTGTAGTTGAGGGTGGCGGCCCAACCCGGGCCCAGCGCCCGGCGCGCCTCCAGCTCCAGGCCGCTGGACTCGGCGGCGCCGATGTTCTGGTACTGGCGCACCATCGGGGTGCCGTAGTCGACGATGAGGGGGCCGATCTTGTCCCGCCAGCGGGTGTGGAAGACGGTCGCCTTGAGGGTCGCGTCGGCGGCGGTCTCATGGGCCAGGGTGACATCGATCGTCAGCGAGTGCTGGGGCGAGAGCTCCGGATTGGGCAGGAACCAGTTCGCCTCGTTCAGTTCCGCGTAGTAGAGCTGGCCGGGGGTGGGGGGCAGGAAGCCGGTGCCCACGGAGGCGCCCAGGCCGGTGCGCGGGGAGAGGCGCCAGTCGAGGGCGGCCTTGCCGTTGAGCGCCTGGAGACTGACCGCGTCGCCACTGAAGGCGGCCGGCTCGGAGGCGGCGTTGTAGACCTCGATGCCATGGTAGCGGTAGCGATCATGGCGCAGCTCCAGGGTGAGCCGCACCGGCTCCGCCAGCGCCCCCTCCCAGCCGGCGGCCAGGGCCAGGTTGTCGGTGGTGGCGCGCAGCCGGAAGGCCTCGGTGCCGCCGGGCTCGTCGAGGATGCGATCCTCGCCCCGCTCGCGGCTCGCCGAGAGCGTGGCGGTCAGCGTGCCCCGGGCCAGGTCGAGATCCGCGCCCAGCTCCCCCTCGCCGGTCCGGCTGTCGGTGAAGAAACGCAGCGCCGGCTCCAGCCCCGCCCCGGCGAGGCCGGTACCGGCATCCTTCAGCGCCTCGTCGGCATAATCGCGCCAACCGAGGCGTCCGTCGATGCGCAGCCCCGGGCGCGGCTCCCAGCGTCCGCTGGCCCGCAGCGCCGTCTCGCGGTCGTCCCACCACCAGTTGGGACGTCCGAGGTTGGCGAGGTTGTTGCGGTGCTTGAGATTCAGCTCCAGCGCCGCGCCCGCGCCGCGCCAGCCGGCGGTGGCGTCCATCAGGGTCTTCTCGTAACGCTCCTCCTCCACCGTCACGTTGTAGTCGTAGGGGGAGTCGGTCACCCGCCGGAAGCCGTCCACCAGCCGGTACTCGGCCAGGCCGCTGAAGGAGAAGGCCCCTGCGGCGCGGCTGCCGGCCAGGCGCCCGAAGCGGCTGCCCGAGGAGTCCGCCCCGGCGGTGAGGCTGCGGTGGCCCTCGACGCCCGCGCGCCGGGTGGTCACCACCACCGCGCCGCCCATGGCGTCGGCGCCGAAGCGGGCGGAGGCCGCCCCGCGCCGGATCTCCACCCGCTGCACCTGCTCCGGGCGCACCTGGCCCATCTCCTCCACGGTGACCGTGAAGCCGTCCAGCACGAACACCACCCCGCGCACCCCGCGCATGGTGACGTTGCCGCCGGTCACGTCGAGCCCCACCCGGGAGCGCAGCAAGGCGAGGAGATCCGCCGGCCGCTCGCGGACGATCTCCGCGGCGGTGATGACCGTCACCGCCCCGTTCTCCGCCGCCGCCAGCGGCGCGGCCAGCAGCAGCCACAACCCCAGCCAGCATCTCACCAGAGGTAGTCCCCCAGTCGGCGGCGGAAGCTCCAGGCGGCGAGCGGCGCCAGCAGGGCCACCGCCGCCGCCAGCCCCAGCAGGATGGCGCCCGTGGCCAGGTGGGGCTGGGACGGCGCGTAGGCGCCGCGCAGCCCCTCGGCGAGGTAGGTGGTGGGCAGCAGCAGGGCCAGCTGGCTGAAGGGAGGATCGAGCATGGCGTGGGAGTAGAAGGTGCAACCGAAGAAGGTCATGGGCATGAGCAGGAAGGAAAACAGCTCCTGGCCGCGGTCGGGGGTGGCCGGCAGCAGCAGCACCACCAGGCTGAGCAGGGAGAAGAACGCGGAGCCGCCCACCGCCAGGGCCAGGGGCAGCAGCAGCCCCTCCGGACGCAGCCCCAGGATGGCCCACACCAGCAGCGCCACGATGGTGGCGCTCAGGGTGCCGTAGAGGACACCACTGGCCACCTTGGCCGCCAGCAGCTGGCGCAGGGAGACCGGCGCCAGCAGCCACCCCTCCAGGGTGCGGAAGTAGTAGCCGGAGACCAGTGTGCCGCCCACGGCGCCGAAGGGCGCGGTCATGACGGCGATGGCCACGATGCCCGGTCCCATCACCGCCGCGTAGCCGGGGCCGTTGCCGCCGGTGAGCATGCCGCCCACCACGTGGCCGAAGACATAGAGGTAGACCGCCGGCTGCACCACCAGTCGCGCCAGGGTCAGACGCAGGGAGCCCAGATCGGCCAGCAGGTGGCGATGGAGAAGGGCGAGCGTGAAATCCATGTTCACGTCCCCACCGCACGGCGGAAGGTCGCCTCCACCACCCGGTCGGTGCGCGCCGCCATGCCCGCCAGCCGCTCCACCGCCTGCAGCCGCCCGTCATGGAGCACGCCGGTGCGGTCGCAGAGGCGCTCCACCTCGTCGAGATCGTGACTGGAGAGGAACACCGTGCCGCCCCGGGCGCGAAACGCGGTGATGGCCGCCCAGACGCGCGCGCGCACCGCCGGATCGAGGCCGCTGGTGGGCTCGTCCAGCACCAGTAGTCGCGGGGCGGTGAGGAACGCCTTGGCCAGCATCACCTTGCGCCGGGTGCCGCCGGAGAGCTGCATGATGCGCGCATCGGCCTTCGGCGCCAGCTCCAGGGTCTCCAGCCACTGCTCCACCCGCGGGGCGAAGAGCCGCCGCGGCAGGCCGGCGTAGCGGCAGTGGAACTCGAGGTTCCGGCGCACGGTGAGCTCGTTGTCGAGGTTATTCTCCTGGGGCACCACGCCGATCTGGCGTTTCACCGCCACCGCCTCGCGGCACGGATCGCGGCCCAGCACCCGCACCCGCCCCGCGCTCGGGCGCAACAGGGTGGTGATCACCTTGATGAGGGTGCTCTTGCCAGCGCCGTTGACCCCCAGCAGGCCGAAGATCTCGCCCTCCGCCACCGTGAGGCTCACCCCGTCCAGGGCCCGCAGCCCGCCCGGGTAGTCCCGCACCAGCCCCTCCATCTCGATGGCCGCCATGCTCACGCCTCCACCAGGGCGAGCAGGGATGCCGGGAGCTCGCCCGCCGGAGCCGCCTGCTCCAGCAACGCCTCCAGGCGCGCGCTGGTTTCGCGCTTGAAGCGGCAGAAGGCGCTGTCGGCGTCCGCGATGCCGCCTCCGCCCGCCGCCGCCACTGCCGGGCACTCGCCGCCGCAGAGATGGCTCACCGCGCATTCGCGGCAGGCGGGACGGGTCGCCACGACGTTGGCCGCCAGGCGCGCCTGCACCCGGGTAAAGTCAGGCCCCGGAAAGTCCCCGTCGTGGACGCTGCCCATGCGGAACGCCGCGTTGCCCACGAAGTGGTCGCAGGGGTAGACGGCGCCGTCGGCGGCCACCGCCACCACGGCCTCCCCGGCGCTGCAGGGGCGCTCCCGCGCTGTGCCGTGCACCCGGTGATCGAGCAGCGGATAGAGGGCCTCGCCCCCGAGGGGCACATGACCGGTAAGGCCGCGGGCGAGGGCCTCGCGGTGCAGCGAGTCGAACCCGGCCACCAGGGCGGCCAGGGCCGGCTCCGGCCAGGCGGCGCCGAAGTCGGGCACCAGGCGCAGGGAGACCGGCCCCAGACCCGCCAGGTGCTCGGCGCTCTCGGCCAGCCATGGAGCGCTATCGGGAGTCACCGTGGCGCGCAGCCCGAACGGGACGCCGGCTGCCCGCAGACGCGAGAGGCCGGCCGTGACGCTGGCGTGGACACTGTCCCCGCCACGGCGAAAGCGCCGGGCGTGGTCGGTGACCGCCGCCTCACCATCCAGGCTGACCGCCAGGAAGTCCACGTGGCGGGTGACGAACTCCAGCGTCCGCCCCTCCAGCAGGGTGCCGTTGGTGGTGAGCGCGAAGCGCAGCTCCACCCCGGTCGCCTCCTCGAGGCGCCGTCCCAGCAGCACCGCCGCCTCCAGCAGCGGCAGGTTGAGCAGCGGTTCACCACCGAAGAAGGAGAGGGTGAGGCGCGGACCGGCCAGGGGCAGCAGCCGCTCCAGGGCGCGCTTCAAGGTCGTTGCCGCCATGCGTTGCGCGGGAGCGCCATAGCTCCCACCGTCCGCATAGCAGTAGCGACAGCGCAGGTTGCAGGCCTGGGCCACCAGGAGGGTGACGTTGGCGAGGCGGGCGGGTTTGATGACGGCGCCGGACACGCTCAGCCCTCCCCGCCGAGAAGGGACTTGAGCCGGGTCCGGCGCCCGGGGTCCCGCAGGATGGCGGCAAGGCCCCGGAGCACGTGCTCCAGCCGCCGGCGCTCCAGGTCGCAGTGGCGGGGATCGGGCTGCGCCGGGTCGCCGTTCAGGAAGTGACCGTGGGCATAGCAGCCGCCGCCGCAGAGGTAGCGGGCGAAGCAGCCGCGGCAGGGCTCGGCGGCGTCCACCCCCAGGGCGGCGAAGCGCGCCGCCACCCCGCCGAACTCGACCGACGGTGCGGCCTCCTCCACCCGGCCCATGCGGAAGGTGCCCACCCCCGCCAGTCCGTGGCAGGCGTAGAGGGCCCCGTCGGCGGCCACGGCGAGATCGCGGCCGGCATGGCAGTGGCGGTGCACCCGCTGGCGGCGCAGGATGCGCCCCATCAGCCCCAGGGCCTCGCCGTGGACCGCCGGCTCCTCCAGGGCCCGTTCCGGATCGCAGTGGGCGGCGAGATAAGCCTCCACATAGGCCTCATGGGCGTCCTCGTCCAGCCGCGCCGGATGGCCCGGCGCGGCGAAGACCGGCGTCAGCCCCACCGCGTCCGCCCCGAGCCCGTTGAGGTGGGCGACGGTTTCGCCGTAGCGGGCGGCCCCGGTCGCCGTGAGGGTTCCCTTGATGGTGACCCGCGGCCTCCCGAGGGCGCGCAGGGCGCGCAGAGCAGCCGCCGCCCTTTGATAGCTGCCACTGCCGCCGCGGCTGCGGCGGTGGCGGTCGTGCACCACCTGCGGCCCGTCGAGGCTGACGGTGACGGTGTCGAAGCGGGCCAGCAGCGCCAGCGCCCGGGCATCCACCAGGGTACCGTTGGTGGTCATGTGGAAGGCGATATGGAAGCCACGCTCGGCGGCCAGCCGCTCACCGAAGGCCACCGTCCGCTCCACCACCACCCGGTTGAGCAGCGGCTCGCCGCCGTAGAAGCTCACCGCATAGTGCTCGCCGGGCTCGGTGAAGAAGCGGCGCAGGGCCGCTTCCGCCACCGCCGGGCTCATCCGCTGCGCGCTCCCAGCCGCCCTGCCGCCGTCGTTGTAGCAGTAGCTGCAGGCGAGGTTGCAGTCCTGGGCCACGTACAGGCACAGGCTGGTGGGCGCCGCGGGCAGGGGCGGCGCCGGGCGTAGCCGCTCGTGGCGTTCCGCCTCCGCCGCCAGCAGCGCCTCTCCTCCGGGGCCGAGATCGGAGACGCTCAACGGCGGCCGCAACCCGGGAGGAAGCCGGTACAGGGAGAAGGTGGCGGGGAAGAAGAGAACGTCCTCCCCCTCACCGCGGATGATGTGCGCCTGCTTCAGCACCGCTCGCCTCCGGCCAGGTGGTGGTCCCGTAGCGGTGGGAGATGGCACCCGCCAGCCGCTCCTTCAGGGCGTCGCGCCGGACCGGGTCGGCCATCACCGCGGCCAGTTCCGGCAACAGCGCCTCCACCACCGTCCTGATGTAGAGGCAGTGGCGCTCCACGGGCGCGGCCAGGTCGCCGTGCTGGGACCAGGCGTGCTTCACGCAGGCCCCGCCGCAGAGGTAGCGGGACCAGCACTCGCGGCAGGCAGGCCGATCGTCCACGGTCAGGTTGATGAAGCGCTGGCGCAGTTCCTGGTACTGCGGCCGCCGGGTGAGCTCCGGATCGGCCACGTTGCCCATGCGGAAGGGCTCCTCCCCCACGAAGCGGTGGCAGGGATAGACGTCGCCCTCGGCGGTTACCGCCAGCAGGTTGCTGCCGGCGTTGCAGTGGTAGAGGGCGTGGCTGCGGGAGATGAGGTAGAAGAGGATGTAGAAGGGGTACTCGAAGGCCACCGCCTGGTCGCCCTCCAGGAAGCTCTTCAGTCCCTTGCGGTTGACCTCCACGATCTGCGCCAGGAATTCGCGGTACTGGGCGTCGTCCACGTGCAGTGGGTGTCCGGGAGGCACGTCCACGTCCACCAGGCCGATGCCCCCGGAGCCGAAGGCGTCCAGGTGGTCGAAGATCTCCTCCACCCGGTCGTAGCTGCGACTGGTGACGATGCTGCGGAAGGCCCAGTTGAAGCGCCCGCCCTCCGTGAGGCGGCGGATATTGCGCTCGGCGGCGGCATGGACGCTGTGGCCGGACTTGCTCAGGCGCTGGCCGTCGTTGATCTCCGCCGGGCCGTCGAGGCTGAAGGTGACGTTGTCGATGTGGTCGCGGAAGAAGCCGCGGATCTTCTCGCTGTAGATGGTGCCGTTGGTGACGATGCCCAGCGACACGTCGGCCTTGCCGGTCTCCCGGTGCTCGCCGCAGAGCTCGGCGGTGCGGCGCATGAGGGGGAAGTTCATCAGCGGCTCGCCGCCGAAGAAGGTGAGGAAGTGCTTGCCGTCGCGCTCGCCGTAGAAGGTGGCGAAGGTCCGCTCCAGGGTCTCCTCGCTCATGTTGCAGCGGTTACCGTACTCCCCCTCGTCACCGTAGCAGTAGCTGCAGCGCAGGTTGCAGTCCTGGCAGACGAACAGGTAGAGGCCGGCCACCTTGTCGGTGATGTCCGCCGGTGCGCGCAGGGGCTTGGCCGGCGGGGCGCGGCGGGTGTACTCGGCGATGAAGCGGCCGGCCGCGGCCAGCCGCTCCCCCTCCGCTTGATCCACCGGCTCGATGCCGGCCTCCCGCCGCGCCAGCACCTTGCCGGTGCCGGAGTCGATGGCGAACACCGCCACCGGGAGGGTGAGAAAGAGGTACCAGCGGCCCTCGTGTTCGAAGGCGTGGAAGTCCCCGACGCGGGGCAGTGTCTCTTGCATGGTCGATTCCTTTCGTTGCAGTCGGCTCGCCCGGCCACGGGGCGCAGACTCTAACGGGTTGTCAGTTCAGAAACGGTGGATCAGAAGCGGGGGCCGCAGCCGCACTTCATGCCGCCCTGGGTGCCACAGCAGGCACAGGCGGTCATCTCGTGGAACTCATCCTCGAATCCTTCCAGGGGCTCGAACTCGATCTCGACGATCTTCATTTCGCTCAGTTCCATAGCGTTCTCCTTAACGGTTGGGTGCCCTGTGGCCGGGCGAAAGCGGTCGGCGCCGCCGCCGGGACGGCGCCTCGAATCGGTCAATCACGGATGTTCAGAATCGGGCCGCCAGCTCCAGCCACCAGCTGCGCCCGTCCAGCCGCTCGTACCAGAAGCCGTAGCCGGTCCCGTCGAACAGGTTGTCGACGGCCAGCGAGGCGGTCCATTCCGGACCGGTGCCGAGACGGAAGCTCCGGGAGACCTTCAGGTCGGTGAGGAAGTGGCTGTCGGCCTTGGAGTAGCCGGCGTTGCTGTCCTCGAAATAGCGCTCGCCCACGTAGCGGCCGATGACCCGGGCGGTGAACAGCGCCGGGTTGTCGTAGGCGAGACCGACGTTGAACTTGTGCCGCGGCGTGTTTGCGGTCCGGTTGCCCTCCAGGGCGGTATCGGAGGGGTTCTCGGTGATCTCCGAATCGGTGTAGGTGTAGTTGAAAAAGGGCTGCCAGTACCGGCCCAGGCGGGTGTTCAGCTCCAGCTCGAGGCCCAGCACCCGGGTCTCCCCGAGATTCTGGAACTGGAACCTGGGCCCGTCCGGGGTCTCCACCTCGCCCCGGGCGATCTTGTCCTTGAAGGTGGTGTGGTAGAGCGCGACGCTGCCATCGAGCGAACCGCCCGCCGACTCGAACTTGAGCCCCGTCTCGTAGGAGACGGCGGTCTCGGGCTTGAGTCCGGGATTGTTGGCCCACATGCCGCCGCTGCGGTACTTGAGGCTGTTGGAGGCGGCGATGTAGGCGGTCCCCGCGGAGGCATAGAGGGCGAGCCCGTCGCGGAGCCGGTAGCTCAGCCCCGCGCGGGGGGTGAAGACGCTGTCGTCCGCGTCGGGCTGGGTGGTGCCGTAGGCCTCGTAGTCGTAGTGCTCGTAGATGTCGTAGCGGCCGCCGAGGGTGAGGGTGAGCCGGTCGAAGCGGTGCTCGTCCTGGACGAAGAGGCCGTAGGTCCGGCTCTTGTGGCTCATCTCGCCCCACAGCTCGCCATCGGGCCCGTACTCGCTGCTCGACCAGCGGCCGTCCCACCAGGTGCCGCCGAGGGTCAGGGTATTGCCCTCGATCGGGTGGAAATCGAGCTGGAGCTCGGCGCTGAGGGACTCCTCGTCCTCCCGGTCGTGGTAGATCTCCTCCAGCGTCTCCAGATCGTCGTAGGTTCTACTGGGCGCAGAAACGTCCGAGTAGGTGAGCTTCGCCTTGAGCAACTGCCCGCCGGCGAAGTGGTGGGTCAGGGCGGTGTCGAAGATGGTGCCTTCCTGCTCGATCCGATAGTTGGGATGGCCGCCCAGTACCGCACCGTCGTTCTCGAAATGGTGCACTCCCAGGGCGAGATCCGTCGCCTCGCCGATCCACCAGGTAAGCCGTCCACTGACCTTTTTGTCACGGGAATCCCGGCCCTCCAGGTCCCGGTAGTCATCGCCGTACCAGCCGGTCCACGGTGGCGGCGTCTCCTCGAGTTGGACGAAACCGTCCGTCTCGTAGGTACTGGCGGCCAGGAACAGGTCCACATCCCCGGCCGAGCCCCCGGCGGAGAAGGACAGCCCCCGGGCATCGTGGGAGCCCGCCCCCGCGCTGATGCGGGCGAAGGGCTCCCCGGCGCCCCGCTTGGTGATGACGTTGATCACCCCGCCCATGGCGCTCGGGCCGTAGAGCACCGAGTTGGGGCCGCGGACCACCTCGATGCGATCGATGGTCTCGGGGCTCACCGCATACCACAGGTAGCGGCGGGTAATGGCCAGCGGCTCCACCGGCATGCCGTTCAGAAGGGACTGGGTGGTCGTCCCGGCGAAGCTCTGCCCCAGGCCGCGCAGGACGGGAATACCGGCGGTCGCCGCACCGGACATGTAGGTGAGATCCACCCCCGGCAGGCTGCGCAGCAGATCCTCGGCCTTGCCCGCATGCTGCCGCTCGATCTCCCCGGCGGTGACCACCGACACACTGGCCGGGACATCGATCACCTCGCGCTCCGTGCGGGTGGCCGTCACGGTGATCAGCCGCTGCGGCCCTGCGGGCGGCTGTGCGGCGGACTCCACATCTGCCAGCCCCGGCCCCACCGCGTAGCTCCCAGCCGCGGTGGCACGGAAGCCCAGGCCCGTGCCCGCCAGCAGGCGCCGCAGCGCCTCCTCCGGAGCGTAGCGACCCTCCAGCCCGGGCGTGCTCAAACCCGCCACCGCCTCAGCCGGAAACAGGATCTGTATGTGCGCCTGCGCGGCCAGCGACTGCAGGGCGCTGCCGAGCGGCTGCGGACCGATTCGCAAGGCCTCGCCCTCGGCGGCCAGCACCACCATCGGCTGCAGCATCCACAGGCCGAGCGCCAACAACATGCCCGGTGCCGTTCTCGATCTTGTTCTCATGGTTTTCCTCGCGTCAGTCACAGGCCGAACTGTCCGACCTCAAACACGTACAACGATCAGGGTCATCAACCCCTGACCTGATCGCGGGAAATTTTTCCGGGCTCGGGGTTATGCCCCGCCAGTTGCGTTATTTGGCGCATCGGCGCGCGGCCGGCACTGTCCGGCGGCGGTTTCATCACGCATTTTTTCTGGCATTGCCCTTGCATCATTCCGAGGCCGGTGCGGACACCACGAAGACAGGAAACGCAGGGTGTCCGTGGCAAGGGAGCTGACCAGGCGCCGCCGTGAACCAGGACCGCAACCACACCCAGCGACTGCTGGATCTCTATCGCGAGGTGCAGCGGGAGCTGCACGCTTTCCTCGCCTCCCGGCTGCACAACCGGGAGCAGGCCGCGGATATGGCCCAGGAGGCCTTCACCCAGGTGCTGGCGGCGGGGGCAGAGGGAAACGTGGCCGACCTGCGCGGCTACCTGTTCCGCACCGCTGCCAACCTCAGCGTGGACGAGCTGCGCCGCCGCGAGGTGCGCAACCGCCACGCCGACGCCACCGCCGCACTGGAGGGCCCGGGCGGCCCGGACCCGGCTCGCACCCTCGCCGGACGGGAACAGCTGGCGCTGCTCCGACAGGCCATCGACGAACTGCCCCCGCGCTGCCGCGAGGTGTTCCTGCTGCACCGCTTCCGGGAGCTCAGCTACCCGGAGATCGCCGCCCAGCTGGGGATCTCCCGCAACATGGTCGAGAAGCACATCGTGCGGGCGCTCGCCCACTGCCGGGCCCGGGTGGAGGGCGGTGGAAGCGGGTGAATCCCAGGGTCCATACGGCTGGCAGCCTGTCGGACTTGAGCGATCGCAGCGAGCCGAGTGGGAGAGCGAGGACAGATGGGGCCGATTTTGAGCCGCACAGTGGGCCTGTGTAACGAAAAATCGGGCTCATGCGGGCCGCTATCCCGCCGGCGCAGCAGATCAGTTTCAAGTCCGACAGGCTGCTAGACTTCCCCCATGCCCGACACTCCCTTCCCCGGCACCGGCGACACGGCAAGCGACGCGGCAATCCGCTGGTTCGCCCGCCTGCGCGCCCCGGATCTGCGCCCGGCGGAGCGGGAAGCGTTCAGAAGCTGGCTCGAGGCGGCACCCGAGCACGGGGAGGCGTACCGATCCGTGGAGGCGTTGTGGGGGGATCTGGGCGCGCTGGAAACAGCGGGTACGGCTCCCGCGGCCCGGTCCGGCGCGTTCACCGGGGAACGGCGCGGCCGCCGGAACGCCGCCCTGGCGGCGGGGCTCGTCGCGGCGGTACTCGCCGGCGGCTGGCTGCTGCCCGGCCTGATGGGCGATCCCGCCCGGCTGCAGACGGCCCGGGGGGCGCAGGAGGTAGTGCGACTGGCCGACGCCACGGTGGTCCACCTCAACACCGCCACCGAGCTACGCCTCGACTACACCCCGGCCCAGCGGCGCCTGATCCTTGAGCAGGGCGAGATCTTTCTCGAGGTGGGACGGGATCCGCGCCCCCTGGTGGTGGACGCCGCGGGTGGCCGGATCCGGGACATCGGCACCCGCTTCGGCGTGCGTACCGGCGCCGGCGGCACTACGGTCACCGTCACCGAGGGCGCGGTCGCGGTCCGCCTGGCCGACGCGGAGACGAGCGCCGGCGCCGGGGAACGGCTCGACTACTCCGCCGATGGTGGCCTGGGAACACCCCGCCCGGCCGCCCTGGAGCGGGCCACGGCCTGGCTGCAGGGGTTGTTCCTGTTCGAGGCCACCCCCCTGACGGAGGTGATCGAGGAGCTGAACCGCTATCGCGCCGCCCCGGTGCGGCTGGGGGATCCCGCCCTCGCCGGGCTGCGGGTCAGCGGAAGGTTCTCCATCGGGGATTCGGACGGGCTGCTGCGGACCCTGGAGGCGGTCCTGCCGCTGACGGTCGTCCAGCATGCCGACGGCTCCGTGGCGCTGCTGGCGCGGGCATCGCCCGGCAGCGGCGACGGAACGTGAAACCGGGCGCCCGGCGGGAGTAACATACGCTTTTTTGCACCGGGGAGTTTCCCATGAAGACCTGCTGGGCCCAGTACCTGCTCTGGGGCGCCATCGCCGCCCTGGGGCTCCTGAGCATCCTCGCCACCGCCGGTTGCGGGCAGAAGGGCGATCTCTACCTGCCCGACCGGGAGCCGCCCGCCCAGTCGCAGCCCGCCGACCGCTGAACGATGGACCACTTCCACTACCGGGACGGCGAACTGTTTGCCGAGGAGGTGCCGCTGGCGGCCATCGCCGCCGAGCACGGCACGCCCCTCTACGTCTACTCCCGCGCCACCCTGGAGCGTCACTGGCACGCCTTCGACCGGGCCCTGGAGGGCCATCCGCACCGCATCTGCTACGCGGTGAAGGCCAACGGCAACCTGGGCGTGCTCAGCGTGCTGGCCCGGCTCGGCTCCGGCTTCGACATCGTCTCGGTGGGCGAGCTGGAGCGGGTGCTGGCCGCCGGCGGCGACCCGGCGAAGGTGGTCTTCTCCGGCGTGGGCAAGCGCGAGGAGGAGATGCGCCGGGCCCTGGAGGTGGGTATCCACTGCTTCAACGTGGAGTCGGAGGCGGAGCTGGAGCGGCTCGACCGGGTGGCCGGCGAGCTCGGCACCCGCGCCCGGATCTCCCTGCGGGTGAATCCGGACGTGGACGCCCGCACCCACCCCTACATCTCCACCGGGCTGAAGGAGAACAAGTTCGGCATCAGCATGGAGCGGGCCCCGGAGGCCTATGCCCGCGCCGCCGACCTGGCCCACCTCGAGGTGGTGGGCGTGGACTGCCACATCGGCTCCCAGCTTACCGACGTGACGCCGTTCGTGGACGCCCTGGAGCGGGTCATCGGCCTGGTGGACCGGCTCAAGGCCGACGGCATCCACCTGCGCCACCTGGACATGGGCGGCGGACTTGGCGTGCGCTATCGGGACGAGACACCGCCGGAGCCCATCGTGCACGCCGCGGCCCTGCGCAACCTGCTGGAGGACCGCGCGCACCGGGACCTCGAGATCATCCTCGAGCCGGGCCGCGCCATCGTCGCCAACGCCGGGGTGCTGCTGACGCGGGTGGAGTATCTCAAGCACACCGACCACAAGAACTTCGCCATCGTGGACGCGGCCATGAACGACCTGCTGCGGCCCTCCCTCTACGGCGCCTGGCAGGCGATCCTGCCGCTCAAGCCCCGCACCGACCTGCCGCTTACCCTCTACGACGTGGTGGGTCCGGTGTGCGAGACGGGCGACTTCCTGGGCAAGGAGCGGGAGCTGGCGCTCACTGAGGGCGATCTGCTGGCGGTGCGCTCGGCCGGCGCCTATGGCTTCACCATGAGCTCCAACTACAACGCCCGCCCCCGTGCCGCGGAGGTGTTGGTGGACGGCGCCGTGACCCACCTGGTGCGGCGGCGCGAGCGCGTCGCGGAGCTCTTCGCCGGCGAATCGCTGCCGCCGGCGTGAGCGCACCCCTCATTGCCAGGCGGGGGTGCGCTCCAGGCGGATGACCACCCCGTTGTGGTTGAAGATGATGCGGGTGAGCCAGTCGCCCGAGTAGCTGCCGTCGGGGATGTAGTACCAGGTGCGGCGCTCCACGCCCCAGGGACTGCCGCTGACGCTGACCCAGTCCGGCGGCCCCACCCGCATCAGGATTTCCGCCTCGTTCATGCCCGCGCGGAGGAGGCGGTACTCGCCGAAGGGTATGGCCTCCGCCGGCGCCAGCGCCGGCAGGCCCAGCAGAATGGCGGCCAGCGCCGCCCGCAGATGACCGTTCATACTCACCCCCCGGGACGAAGTCCGATGGCCGGTCCGGCGGAACCGCCCGAGGCCCGGCACGCGGGCGCACCCGATCAGTCGGCGGTTCCCTATCCGGTTTGATGCCGCAACCGCCGTGAAGTTTAATGTGCCGCCCCGGAGACACTTCGGAGCCCGCCTCGGGAGCCGGACCCGGGCGCCGCGCACCGGCCGCAGCAGCGGCCCACGGCGCGGGCGGAGAGATGCCACCGGAACCGGACTTTGCATTGGCCGGCACTGCCGGTAATCTTGGCCGATGACAGTGAGATTCACCAAGATGCACGGCCTCGGCAACGACTTCGTGGTTATCGACGCCGTCACCCAGCGCGTCCGGATGAGCCCGGAGCTGGCGCGGCAGCTGGCCGACCGCCATTTCGGCGTCGGCTGCGACCAGGTGCTGGTGGTGGAACCGCCCCACAGCCCGGAAACCGATTTCTGTTACCGTATCTTCAATGCCGACGGCGGCGAGGTGGAGCAGTGCGGCAACGGCGCGCGCTGTTTCGCCCGCTTCGTGCGCGACCACGGCCTGACCATGAAGCGGCGCATCAGCGTGGAGACCAAGGGCGGGGTGATCACCCTGCGGGTGGAGCCCGACGGCCAAGTGACGGTGAACATGGGCCGGCCGCGGTTCGAACCCGCCGCCCTGCCCTTCCAGGCCGACCACGCCCGGAAGCGCTATACGCTCGAACTGGAGGACGGAGCGGTCAGTTTCGCCGCGGTGTCCATGGGCAACCCCCACGCGGTCATCCGCGTCGACAGCGTGGACAGCGCCCCGGTGGCGCGGCTCGGGCCCGCCCTGCAGGCCCACCCGGCATTCCCGAAGAGCGTCAATGTGGGATTCATGGAGGTGGTGCGCCGGGATCACATCCGCCTGCGGGTCTTCGAGCGGGGCGCGGGCGAGACCCTCGCCTGCGGCACCGGCGCCTGCGCCGCGGTGGCGGCCGGCCGCCAGCTGGGTTGGCTGGCGGAGCGGGTGCGGGTTGACCTCCCGGGCGGACGGCTGAACATCCGCTGGCAGGGCGGGCGCAAGCATCCCGTCTGGATGACCGGCCCCGCGACCCGGGTCTTCGAGGGACAACTGGAACTATGAGCAAGAACAAACCGGCGGCCAGCGACCAGGCCGGCTGCGACGAGAAGGGTGTTGCGGCCTACCTGCGCGCCCACCCCGACTTCTTCACCTACCACAGCGATCTCCTGGCCGAGATCAACGTCCCCCACGTGACCGGCAGCGCGGTCTCCCTGGTGGAGCGCCAGGTGACCATCCTGCGCGATCAGAACCGCCAGCTGCGCCGGCGCATCATGGAAATGGTGGAGGCGGCGCGGGAGAACGACCGCCTGCTGGAGCGGCTGCAGCGCTTCACCCTCGGGCTGATGGAGCTGGAGCGCCTGGAGGACCTGCCCGTCCGGGTCCTGCGCGATCTGCGCGAGGAGTTCGATGCCGACCGGGCGGTCCTGCGCCTGTTCCTGGAACCGGCCCCGGGCGGGGAATCCCCGGAGTTCACCCGGCGGGAGACGGCCGAGCCGTCGCTGGGGAATGTCCTGCGCGCCGGCAAGCCGGTCTGCGGACGGCCCAAGCCCTCCCAGCTCCTCTACCTGTTCGGCGAACAGGCCGATCTCATCTGCTCCGCCGCCCTCATCCCCCTGGGCGAGCACGGTGAGACCGGGATCCTGGCGGTGGGCAGCTACGACGAACAGCGCTTCCATCCCGAGATGGGAAAGCTGTTCCTGGGCCACATCGGCGCGGTGGTGGCGGCGGCGGCCGAACGGCTGGCGGATCGGACCGGCTGATGCCCTCCCCCCTGGACGCGGACATCGAACGCTTCCTCGGGCACCTGCGCGACGAGCGCAACCTCTCCCCCCATACCCGCGCCGGCTACGGCCGGGATCTGCGCAGCGCCGCCGCCTTCTTCGCCACGCGCGATGCCGGCGCCGCCTGGGACCGGCTCAGCATCCACGATGTCCGCGCCCTGGTGGCGGAGCGCCACCGCGCCGGGCTCTCCGGGCGCAGTCTGCAGCGACTGCTGGCGGCCCTGCGCGCCCTCTACAACTGGCTGGCCCGCGAGGGACGCGCGCCGCAGAATCCCGCCCTCGGCGTACGCGCCCCCAAGGTCCGGCGCAGGCTGCCCGAGACCCTCGACGTGGACCAGGCCGCCCGCCTGCTCGACTTCGACGGCAAGGATCCCCTCGTGGTGCGTGACCGGGCGCTGCTGGAGCTGCTCTACTCCTCCGGCCTGCGCCTGGCCGAGGTGACGGGTCTCGATCTCCAGGATCTGGACCTGCGCGACGGCACCGTCAGGGTGATCGGCAAGGGGCGCAAGACCCGCGTGGTGCCGGTGGGGCGCCTGGCCCGCGAGGCCCTGGGCGCCTGGCTCCAGGTCCGGGCCGGACTCGCCGCGGCCGAGGAGACCGCCGTGTTCACCGGCCGCAGCGGCCGCCGCCTCGGCCCGCGGGCGGTGCAGCAGCGGGTGCGCCGCCGGGCCCTGCAGCAGGGACTGGAAGTTCCCCTGCACCCGCACATGCTGCGCCACTCCTTCGCCAGCCACCTGCTGGAGTCGAGCGGCGACCTGCGCGCCGTGCAGGAGCTGCTCGGCCACGCCGACATCGGCACCACCCAGATCTACACCCACCTCGACTTCCAGCACCTCGCCCGGGTCTACGACCAGGCCCACCCCCGCGCCCGCCGCAAGAAAAGCCACGAATAACACCGATTAACCGCAGATTGCCGTTGATTGGCTTTGATTTTCTTCATGTTGATTGCAACGGGCCCGCCGTCTGCGGGGTATGGTGACCCTGGCTGAACACGCTGGCCCTGCCCGGGATAAACAATCAGCGCAAATCAACGTCAATCTGCGGTTAATTCAGCCGCCTTTCCAACGGGTTCACAGCAGCGGGGCGAGGGCGGGCCAGACGTTCTCCAGCAGGCGGGGCTGGGCCTCGGCGGTGGGGTGGATGCCGTCCTCCTGCATCAGCCCGTCATCACCGCCGACGCCGTCGAGGAAGCGGGGCACCAGGGGCACGCCACGGGTCCGGGCCACCTCCCGGAACACGGTGGCAAAGGCGTCGATGTAGACCGGACCGTAGTTGGGCGGCAGGCGAACGCCCACCAGCAACACCCGGGCATCCCACTCCAGGGCCAGGTCCACCATCGCCTCCAGGTTGGCGCGCATCTCCTCCAGGGAGATGCCGCGCAACCCGTCGTTGCCGCCCAGCTCGATCAGCACCAGCCCCGGCCGCCAGCGTTCCAGCAACTCCGGCAGCCGGGCCCGGCCGCCGCGGGTAGTGTCGCCGCTGATACTCGCATTCACCACCCGCCACGGACGGCCGTCGCCGTTGAGCCGCTGCTCCAGCCGCGCCACCCAGCCCCGTGCGGGATCGATGCCATAGCCGGCGCTGAGGCTGTCACCCAGCACCAGCAGCACCGGAACGGCGGGGGCGGCCACGACCGGCGGCCCCCAGGCGCCCAGGGTGAGCAAAAGGATGGCCAGGCCGTGGCGCAATCGGGGCATGGGCAGGATTCCCAGTCTGTCGGTGGTCGGGATGCCCGCCGGGCCGTCCGCCGTGGCGACGACACGGTCCGGCGGGATTAAGACGGGCTTAAGCTAGTCCCGTTAGGGTGCGCGACAATGTCGATATTTATGAGGCTACACTATGGAACACGGACAGTGTAAGGCGCTGTCCGTTCCCCTGCCGGCCACGGCACCGGCCCGGGAGGAGCGTGCGGGAGAGGCATCGATGCGGTTGCTGCTGGTGGAGGACGATTCGCTGCTGGGCGACGGCATTCGCGCCGGCCTCGAACAGGGCGGGAACACGGTGGACTGGGTCCGTGACGGCGTGGCCGCCGACCTGGCCTTGCGCGACGGCGCCTATGACGCCGCCATCCTGGACCTGAACCTGCCGCGGCGCGATGGCCTGCGGATACTGCGCGACCTGCGCGGGCGCGGCGACGAGGTTCCCGTCCTGATCCTCACCGCCCGCGACACCGTCACCGACCGCGTGACCGGGCTCGACACGGGCGCCGACGACTACCTGGTGAAGCCCTTCGATCTGGACGAGCTTTCCGCCCGCCTGCGGGCCCTGGTACGCCGGCGCGCCGGCCGCGCCAGCCCCCTGCTGACCCACGGCAGCCTGGTGCTGGATCCCGCCGCGCGGACCGTGACCGCGGCGAGCCAGGCGGTGGATCTGGCCCCGAAGGAGTTCGCCATCCTCCTCACCCTGCTGGAGAACGCCGGCCGGGTCGTCTCCCGCGGCCGGCTGGAGGAGAGTCTCTACGGCTGGGATGAGGGGGTGGAGAGCAACGCCATCGAGGTCCACATCCACCACCTGCGGCGCAAGCTCGGCCGGGATCTCATCCGCACCGTCCGCGGCGTGGGCTATCTCGTCGACCGCCGCGACGGCGGCTGATCCGGCGTGCCCTTCATTCCCTCCATCCGCCGTCGGCTGCTGCTGGTGCTGATGCCGGTGCTGCTGCTCGGCTGGACCGGCATGGCGGCCTGGACCTGGTACGACACCGCCCACGAGATAGAGGAGGTCTACGACGCCACCCTGGCCCAGACGGCACGGCTGCTCCTGGCCCAGGTCCGCTACCTCCTGCACGAGGAATCCGAGCAGGAAGCCGACCGCCACGACATGGAGATCTCGGCGGAGGGACCCGGACACAAGTACGAATCGAAAATCGCATTCAGCGTCCGCACCGCCGCCGGCGCCCGGCTGCTCCATACCCCCGGCGCACCGGACTTCGCCACCGCGGCAGCGGACGGCTACCGGGACGAGGTACTCGACGACGCGCCATGGCGGGTCTTCAGCCTGCAGGATCGCGAACGCGGCATCCTGGTGCAGACGGGGCAGAAGTACGAGGTACGCCACGAGCTCGTGCTCTACATCACCCTCAACACCCTGGGTCCCATGCTGCTGGCCCTGCCGCTGCTGGCCCTGCTCACCTGGTTCAGCGTCGGCCGCAGCCTGCGGCCGCTGAACCAGCTGGCGGCGGCCGTGGGCCGGCGCCGGCCCGACGCCCTGGAGCCGGTGGCCGAGAGCCGGGTGCCCAGCGAGGCGCGCCCCCTGGTCACCGCCATCAACCAGCTGCTGCAGCGGATGGCCCAGGCTTTCGAGCGCGAACGGCGCTTCACCGCCGATGCGGCCCACGAGCTGCGCACCCCGCTGGCCGCCCTCAAGACCCAGGCCCAGGTGGCGCTGCGGGCCGGGGACGACGCGACACGGGCCAACGCCCTGCGCCAGATCAACCACGGCGTGGACCGTTCGACCCGGTTGCTGGAGCAGCTCCTGACCCTTGCGCGGATGGATGCGCACCACGCGACGACCGGTGCGGAGTCGGTGGATCTCGGCAGGCTGGTCGCGGAGTGCGTGGCCGAGGCGGCGCCGCAGGCGCTCGCCCGCGACATGGAGTTGGGGCTCGACGCGCCCGCCGGGGACTACGTGATCCGCGGCAGCGCGGGCGCCCTCGGCGTGCTGCTGCGCAACCTGCTGGACAACGCCCTCCGCTATACGCCGGCGGGGGGCGAGGTCAGCGTCGGCCTCCAGGAGCAGGCCCGGGACGTCACGCTCTGCGTCACCGACAGCGGGCCGGGCATTCCCCCGGAAGAGCGTGAGGCGGTGTTCGAACGCTTCCGCCGCGGCGCTGAAGCCGCGGCCCCGGGCAGCGGCCTGGGACTGTCCATCGTCAAGCGCATAGCCGAGTTGCACGGCAGCCGGGTCCGCCTGGAGGCGGGCCCCGGCGGCGCGGGGCTGCGGGTCTGCGTGACCCTGCCCCGCGGCCGCTGAGCGCCTCAGGCGGCCTGCTGCCCCTTGAGGTGCACATCCCGCTGCGGATAGGGAATGGAGATGCCGGCGGCATCGAAGCGGCGCTTCACCGTCTCGTTGAGATCGAAGTAGACGCTCCAGTAGTCGGCCGTCGCCACCCAGGGGCGCACGGCGAAGTTGACGCTGCTGTCCGCCAGCGCCAGCACCCCGATGGTGGGCGCGGGATCCTTGAGCACCCGTTCATCGGCCGCGAGAATCTCCTGCAGGAGCGTCTTCACCTGCTGCAGATCGTCCCCGTAGCCCACGCCGAAAACCAGGTCGATGCGGCGGGTCTCCTTGGCCGAATAGTTGGTGATGCTGTCGCCCATGATCTTGTTGTTGGGGACATAGACGGTCTTGTTGTCGCCCGTGCGCAGCTTGGTGGTGACAATCTGGATCTCCTCCACCACGCCGGCCACCCCCCCGGCCTCGATGAAGTCCCCCACCCGGAAGGGGCGGAACATGATCATCAGCGCGCCGGCGGCGAAGTTCGCCAGCGAGCCCTGGAAGGCGAGGCCGATGGCCAGGCCGGCGGCGCCGATGACCGCGATGAACGAGGTGGTCTGCATGCCGAGCTGGCCGAGGGCGGAGATGACCACGAACACCAGCAGCGCCACGTAGGCCACGTTGACGATGAAGCTGGACAGGGTCTCGTCCACTTTCGCCCGGGCCAGGCCCCTGCGCAGCAGGTTCGCAAGCATCCTGGCAACCCAGCGGCCGAGAATCAGCACCAACAGCGCGCCGAGCACCTTCAGCCCGTAGAGCGCCAGGAGCTCCTGGCCGCTGGCGAGTATGTTCTGGAAATCCATGTTGTCTCTCCGTCCGGTAACCGCGTGGAACCAATCACCCCGGCATCTGCCCAATTGGCAGGAGCCGGAGGCGCGGCGACTGCCGCTGCGCCCTGCCCCGGAAGATCCACATCCGGCGGCCCTTCCCGGGGGACCTGAATGTACCTTCCGGGTCAACGCAGTACACTAACGCGAAAGACCCGCAACCGCGGCGATCGCTTTGTAAACATTTGCGGCCCGCCGACCCGGTGCCCGCTACCGCCCGCAGACAGGAAATCCGCCACCATGACGTCGAACCGGGGTTCCGCTCCCATGGTCCACGCCGAGGCACTCGGCAAGCAAGTCGCCACCGCCGCCGGTGTGCTGACCATCCTGGAGGACGTGCGCCTCAGTGTCGCGGCCGGCGAGTCGGTGGCGGTGGTGGGCGCCTCCGGTTCCGGCAAGTCCACCCTGCTGGGGCTGCTGGCGGGTCTGGACACCCCCAGCTGCGGCCGGGTCCTGCTCGACGGGGTGGAGCTGGGCTCCCTTGACGAGGACGGCCGCGCGGCCGTGCGCGCCGGCCGCGTGGGCTTCGTGTTCCAGGCCTTCCAGCTGCTGCCGAGCCTCACCGCCCTGGAGAACGTGATGCTGCCCCTGGAGCTGGAGGGGCAGGCCAGCGCCCGGGGGCGGGCCCGCGAGCTGCTGGAGCTGGCCGGGCTCGGCGGCCGGCTCGACCACTATCCCAGCCAGCTCTCCGGCGGCGAGCAGCAGCGGGTGGCCATCGCGCGGGCCTTCGCCAACGAGCCCCGGGTGCTGTTCGCCGACGAACCCACCGGCAACCTGGACCGCGGCACCGGCGCCCGGGTGATGGAGCTGCTGTTCAACCTCAACCGCGATCACCACACCACCCTGGTGCTGGTGACCCACGACGAGGCCCTGGCCGGACGCTGCGACCGCCGCCTGCTGCTCGACGCCGGCCGCATCGTCGGCGAGGAAGCCGGCGCCCTGAAGGCTGGATAAGGGACGATATCCCGCCCCACCCGAGAGGCAGCCATCATCATGCAAAACTCCCGCACCTCACTCACCCGCCAGGCCCTGCACCTCTCCCTGCGGCTGCTGAAGCGCGAGTGGCGCTCCGGCGAGCTGCGGGTGCTGGCGCTGGCGCTGGTGGTGGCGGTGGCGGGCATCACCTCGGTGGGGTTCTTCACCGACCGCATCGCCCGGCTGCTGGAGGACCAGGCCGGGGAGCTGCTGGCCGCGGACCTGGTCGTGCGCGGCTCCCGGCCGCTGGAGTCCGGGCTCTCCGAGCAGGCCGCGGCCGCCGGGCTCGAGCAGACGCGGACGGTGAGCTTCGCCAGCGTGGTGAGCAGCAACGGCCGGCTGCAGCTCGCGGAAGTGAAGGCGGTGGCCCCGGGCTATCCCCTGCGCGGACAGCTGCGCACCGCGCCGGCGCCCTATGCAGTGGATGTCCCCACCGACGCTATCCCCGCCTCCGGCGAGGCGTGGCTCGATGCGCGCCTGCTGGCCCAGCTTGGGGTGGGCGTCGGCGACCCGGTCACCGTGGGCGCGGCCGAGCTGCGGGTGGGAGCGGTGCTCGCCTTCGAGCCCGACGCCGGCTCGGTGTTCTTCTTCAACTTCGCCCCGCGCATGCTCATGAACGCCGCGGACCTCCCCGCCACCCAGGTCATCCAGCCCGGCAGCCGCGTCTCCTACCGCCTGCTGGTGGCCGGTCCGCGGGACGCCCAGCAGCGCTTCCGCGCCTGGCTCGAGCCGCGCCTGCAGGCGGGCCAGCGCCTGGTCACACCCCGCGACGCCCGCCCGCAGCTGCGCACCGCGCTCGATCGCGGCGGCCGCTTCCTCACCCTCTCGGCGCTGGTGAGCGTCATCCTGGCCGGGGTCGCCATCGCCACCGCGGCCCGCCGCTACACCCAGCGCCACTACGACACCGCCGCGGTGCTGCGCTGTCTCGGCGCCACCCAGCCCCTCATCAGCCGTGTCTTCACCCTGCAGCTGCTGTGGCTGGGGCTGGCCGCCTCGCTGGCCGGCTGCCTGCTGGGCTACCTGGCCCAGGCCGGGCTGGCGCAGTTCCTCGGCGACCTGGTGGCCGGCCAGCTGCCGCCGCCTTCGTTCACCCCGGTGCCCCTCGGGCTCGCCACCGGGCTGCTGATCCTGCTCGGCTTCGCCCTGCCGCCCCTGCTGCGCCTGCGCCGGGTCCCGCCGGTGCGGGTGCTGCGCCGCGATCTCGGCCCCGCCGGCGCCGGCAACCGGCTGCTCTACCTGCTCGCCACCGCCGCCGTCGCGGCGCTGGTGGTCTGGCATACCCGTGACCCGCGCCTCTCGGGCATGGTGCTGGGGGGCGGAGCCGTCACCCTGATCGCCCTCTACGGCCTGGCCCTGCTCCTGGTGCGCGCCACCGGCGGACTGCGCGGCCGGGTGGGCGTGGCCTGGCGCTTCGGCCTGGCCAACATCGCCCGCCGTTCCCGCGGCAGCGTGGCCCAGGTGCTGGCCTTCGGCGTCGGCATCATGGCCATGCTGTTGCTCACCCTGGTGCGCGCCGACCTGCTGGCCGGCTGGCGCGACACCATCCCGCCGGACGCACCCAACCAGTTCCTCATCAACATCCAGCCCGACGAGGTCGAACCCCTGCGCGCCTTCCTCGCCGGGCGCGGCCTCGGCGATCCCGGGCTCCACCCGATGGTGCGCGGGCGGCTGGTGAGCATCAACGGCCGCGCCGTGACGCCCGGGGACTACGAGGAAACCCGTGCCCAGCGGCTGGTGGCGCGGGAGTTCAACCTCTCCTGGGCGGGGCGGCTGGCCCCGGACAACCGCATCAGCGGCGGCAGCTGGGCCGACACCGAGCGCCGCGGCGGACTGTCGGTGGAGGAGGGATTGGCCGAGACCCTCGGCATCCGGCTGGGAGACACCCTGGTCTTCCGGGTCGCGGAACAGACGTTCAGCGCCCCGGTCACCAGCCTGCGCACGGTGGAGTGGGACTCCTTCCGGGTGAACTTCTTCGTGCTGTTTCCGCCCGGAGTGCTGGACGGGATGCCAGCCACCTGGATCACCAGCTTCCACCTGGCGGAGGACGATCGTGCGCTGCTCGGCGCGCTGGTGCAGCGCTTCCCCAGCGTCACCATCATCGACGTGGAGGCGGTGATGACCCAGGTCCGCTCCATCATCGAGCGGGTCACCCTGGCGGTGGAGTATGTCTTCCTGTTCACCCTGCTGGCGGGGCTGGTCGTGCTCTATGCCGCCATCCAGTCCACCCAGGACGAGCGCCTCTACGAGGGGGCGGTACTGCGCACGCTGGGCGCGCGCCGGCGCGTCCTGCTGCAGGGACTGGCGGCGGAGTTCCTCACTCTCGGCCTGCTGGCGGGACTGCTGGCGGCACTGGCCGCCAGCGCGGTGGGCTACGTGCTGGCGGTCCACGTGTTCCACCTCGCCTACCACTTCAATCCCTGGCTGTGGCTCGCCGGGGCGCTGGGCGGTACCCTGGGGGTGGGCATCGCCGGGGTGGCCGGCACCCGCGCCGTGCTGCGCCAGCCCCCCCTGCGGGTCCTGCGGGGACTCTGAGGCCTCGGGAGACCATCCAGCGCTATCCATGAATACCGTTCGCGCCATCACCTTCGACCTCGACGACACCCTGTGGGACAACCGCCCGGTGCTGCTGGCCGCCGAGGCGGCGCTCCACGCCTGGCTGGAGGAGCACTACCCGCGCATCACCGCGCGCCACTCGGTGGAGTCACTGCGGGCCGAACGGCTGGCCCTGGCCGAGCGGGAGCCCCGGCTGCGCCACCACATGACCGCCCTGCGCAAGGCCTCGCTGGCCGCGGCGGCGGCCGCCGCCGGCTACCCGGCGGAACCGACGGCGGCGGCCGCCTTCGAGGTGTTCCTGGCGGCCCGCCAGCGGGTCACCCCCTACCCCGACGTGGTGCCGGCCATCCGCCGGCTGCAGGCGGCGGGCTTCGTGGTGGGCGCGCTCACCAACGGCAATGCCGACGTGCGGCGCATTGGCCTGGGACACCTGTTCGCCTTCGCCCTCCAGGCCGAGGAGGTGGGTGCGCCGAAGCCCCATCCCCGGCTATTCGAGGCCGCCTGCGAGCGGGCGGGCGTCGACCCCGGGGCCCTGCTGCACGTGGGCGACGAGCCGGAGACCGACATCGCCGGGGCCCGCGCCGCCGGCGTCCGCGCGGTGTGGATGAACCGCCTCGGCAACCCGCCCCCGGCGGAGCACCGCCCGGACGCGGAGGTCCGCGACATGGACGGGCTGCTGGAGCTGCTCGGTCTCCGCTGAGCCACCCGTCTGACCTGAGGCTGATCCACTGCCCCGGCGGGCTACATGTGCCCGTCGCGCCCGAAGCGCAGGTGCCAGCCGAACGCCTCCTCCAGCAGGTGGGGCGTGTGCCGCCCCGGGGCGCCGTCCAGCGCCCGCCGGTAATAGTCGCGCAGGGCCGGCCGGTAGTCGGGGTGGGCGCAGTTCTCGATCACCAGCCGCGCCCGCTGCTTCGGCGACAGCCCCCGCAGGTCGGCCAGCCCCTGCTCGGTGACGAGCACCTGCACGTCGTGCTCGGTGTGATCCACGTGGGAGACCATGGGCACGATGGCGGAGATGGCCCCGCCCTTCGCCGTGGAGGGCGTCATGAAGATGGAGAGGTAGGCGTTGCGGGCGAAGTCCCCGGAACCGCCGATGCCGTTCATGATGCGGGTGCCCAGCACGTGGGTGGAGTTGACGTTGCCGTAGATGTCCGCCTCGATGAGCCCGTTCATGGCGATGACACCCAGGCGCCGGATCACCTCGGGGTGGTTGCTGGTCTCCTGGGGCCGCAGGATGATGTGCCCGCGGTAGCGCTCCAGGTTGGTATTGAGATCCGCCAGTGCCTCCGGACCGAGGGAGAAGGCGGTGGCCGAGGCGGTCTTCAGCCGGCCGGCGCGGATCAGGTCGAGCATCCCGTCCTGCAGCACCTCGGTGTAGGCGGTCAGGTTTTCGAACGGACCCTCCCCGAGGCCGGCCAGCACGGCGTTGGCGATGTTGCCCACCCCCGACTGCAGCGGCAGCAGCTCCGGCGGCAGCCGCCCCCGCCCCACCTCGTGCTCGAGGAACTCGAGGATGTGGCCGGCGATGCGGCGCGACTCCCCGCCTGGCGGGGTGAAGGCGGAGTTGCGATCCGCGGCGTGGGTCTCCACCACCGCGATGACCTTCTCCGGCGGACAGTGCAGATAGGGCTCGCCGATGCGGTCGCCGGGGGCCAGGATGGGGATGGGCTGGCGCCGGGGCGGACGCGAGGTGCCGTACCAGATGTCGTGCATCCCCTCGAGCCGCTCGCTCTGCCAGCCGTTCACCTCGAGGATCACCCGGTCGGCCTGCTCGAGCCAGGTCTTGTTGTTGCCCACCGAGGAGGAAGGGATCAGCCGACCGTCCTCCAGCACTCCGGAAACCTCCACCACCGCCACGTCCAGGTGGCCGAGAAAGCCGAACCAGACGAACTGGGCGACGTGGGAGAGGTGGATGTCGATGTACTCCATCTCCCCGGCGTTGATACGCCGGCGGCAGGTGGGATCGGACTGGTAGGGCAGCCGCAGCTCCACCCCGTCCGCCTCGGCCAGTGCCCCGTCCAGCTCCGGCGCCGTGGAGGCGCCGGTCCAGACCCCGATGCGGTACTTCTCCCCCCGTTCGTGCAGGGCACGGATGCGGCGCGCCAACGCCTGGGGCACCGCTTTCGGGTAGCCGGCGCCGGTAAAGCCGCTCATGCCCACGTTGGCACCGTTCGGAATCAGTGACGCCGCCTCGTCCGCGGACATGATGCGGTCTGGCAGCGCCGGACAGAGAATGCGATCGCCCCCGGCCATGATGAATGGCGCCTCCGATATAAGTTGTTGTGACAACTATATGGGCGGAAAAGCCCGCCGACTATCCTTGCGTGCCGACCCGGCGCGCAGATCCCGGACATTGTAGCCCGAACACCCGCCGGAACCGAATCCCTCCGCCCGCCGCCGGGCGCCGACCCTCAGGCCACCTGCCGCCGCGGCTCGCCGTGCAGGAAAGCGACGATGTTCTCCGTCACCTGATCGATGACCCGCTGGCGCGCCTCGCGGCTGGCCCAGGCGGTGTGAGGGGTGAGGACGAGATTGGGAATCCCCGGCTCCAGCAGCGGGTTGCCCTCCCGCGGCGGTTCCACGCTCAGCACGTCGAAGCCGGCGCCGCCCAGGCGCCCGGCGCGCAGGGCCGTCGCCAACGCCGCCTCGTCCACGATGCCGCCGCGGGCGGTGTTGATGAGCAGCGCGTCGGGCCGCATCAGGCCCATCTCCCGGGCGCCGATCAGATTGCGGGTCGCGGGGGTGAGCGGGCAGTGCAGGGTCACGATGTCCGCGGCGCCGAGCAGCTCGTCCAGGGGCAGCCGATCCGGCCGCTGGTCCTCCCCGCCGGGACGCCTGGCCACCAGGATCTCCAACCCGAAGGCCTCGGCCACCCGGGCCACGCCCCGCCCCAGCTCACCATAGCCGACGATGCCGATCCGCTTGCCCGCCAGCTCCCGTACCGGGTAGTCGAGCAGGCAGAAGCCCGGCGCCGCCGCCCAGCGCCCCGCGCGCACCGCGCCGGTGTACTCGAACAGGCGAGTGGTGAGCGCCAGGATCAGGGCGAAGGTGTGCTGAACCACCGAGGGGGTGCCGTAGGCCACCACGTTGCACACCGGGATGCCCAGCCGCGCCGCCGCCTCCAGATCCACGTTGTTGGTGCCGGTGGCGGCCACACACACCAGCTTCAGCGCGGCACGGTGGCGCTCCAGCGTCCCGGCGTCCAGCATCACCTTGTTGGTGACCACCACCGTCGCCCCGGCGATGCGCCCGTCCACCTCCTCCGGTGCGGTCAGCCCGTGGCTGCGCCACTCCGGCAGGCTCACCTCGAGGGCGGCCAGGTCCAGGTCGCCGCAATCCACCGTATCACGATCAAGAAACACGCCTCTCATGTCGCCCCCTCTGCGTGACCGGGTTCACAGATCGTGCAGCCGGGCTTGGTGCCCTGACAACCGCCGACCTACCCTTGAATAATCAATACCTGAGCACTTTTGCGTGATATTACCCGCCGGGAGGGAGTCCGGCCTACCATGGAGCGTCGGATCCGGCACTGGACCGGAGCCGGGATCCTGGCGCTGGCCTATTTCGCGAGCGCCCGCCTCGGCCTGGAACTGGCCACCGCCAACGCCACCGTAGCCCTCGTCTGGCCGGCCAGCGGCATCGCCCTGGCCGCCCTGCTGCGGGGCGGCATCGGGCTGTGGCCCGGGATCCTCGTCGGCCTGCTCGCCGCCCACCTCAGCCTCGGCACCCCGCCGGCCTTCACCCTGTTCGCCGTCGCGGGCAACACCCTGGAAGCCGTGCTCGGCGCCCGGCTGCTGCGGCGCCAGGGCTTCGACCCCGCCCTGGCCCGGCTGCGGGACGTGGTTCTGCTGACACTCTCCGGGGCCCTCGCCGCCAGCGCCGTGAGCGCCACTCTCGGCGGCGCCGGGCTGCTGGCCGCCGGCATGATAGCGATCCCGGCGCTGCCGGGAGCCTGGCTGGCGTGGTGGATGGGCAATGCCACCGGCGTGCTGCTGCTGGCCCCGCTCCTGCTGACCTGGAGCCCGCCCCGCACCTGGCGGCGCCCGGCGGAGGGCGCGCTGCTCCTGCTCACCCTGCTGCTGGCCACAGGGTTCGTATTCGGCCACTGGCTGACCGTGGAGGATGCGCGCTATCCCCTCGGCTTACTGCCCTTCCCCCTGCTGGTCTGGGCCGCACTGCGTTTCGGTCCCCCGGGGGTCGCGCTGGCCAACCTCGTCCTGGTGGGGACCGCCATCTGGGAGACGGCTCTCGGCCAGGGGCCGTTCGTGACCGAGCCCGGGGAGGATCGCCTGTTCCTGGCTTGGACCTATCTCGCCGCCTGGCTCCTGACCGGACTGTCCCTGGCCGCCCTGCTGGCGGAGCGCCAGCAGGCGCGGCGGCTTGCGGAGGCGAACCGGGCGCTGCTGGAACAGCGCGTGGCGGAGCGCACCGCCGAGCTGGCCGGCACGGCCGAGCGGCTGCGGCGGGAGGTGGAGGAGCGCACCGTCGTCGAGCAGGCGCTGCGCCAGGAGCGCGACTTCAGCAACGCGGTGGTGGACGTGGTGGATGCCCTGGTGTGCGTGCTCGACCGCGAGGGCCGCATCCTCGGCTTCAACCAGGCCTGCGAGCGCCTGACCGGCTACCGCGCCGAGGAGGTGCTCGGGCGCCATGTCTGGAGCTTCCTGATCCCGCCCGGCCAGGCCGATACGGTCAGGGCCGTGTTCGCCAATCTCGCCGCCGGAGACTTTCCCAACCGGCACGAGAACCACTGGCTGACCCGCTCCGGCGAACAGCGCCTCATCGCCTGGTCCAACACCGCCCTGCTGGATGCCGGGGGCGCGGTGGAATTCATCATCCCCACCGGCATCGACGTCACCGAGCGGCGCCGGGCCGAAGGGCAGGCGGGATTCTTCCGCGAGCTGCTGGACCACTCCAGCGACAGCATCTTCATCATCGACCCCGACAGCGCCCGGGTCATCGACGCCAACCGCAGCGCCTGGGAAAGCCGCGGCTACGACCGGGCCGGTCTGCTCGGGCTTTCGGTCCCCGACCTGTCGCTCACCACACCCGACGGCAAGGCCTGGCGAAGGCTGCTGCAGCGCCTGCGCCGGCAGGAACACCTGACCCTCGAGGGCCGCCACCGGACCCGCCACGGCCGGGTGTTCCCGGTGGAGCTGACCGTGGAGCTGATCCGGCAGGAGGGCGCGGAGTACGTGGTGAGCATCGCCCGGGACATCAGCGGGCGGAAACAGGCCGAAACGGAGCTGCGCCTGGCGGCGAGCGTGTTCCGTGACAGCCACGAAGCGATCATGATCACCACCACCGCGGGCCGCATCCTCAAGGTCAACCAGGCCTTCACCGAGATCACCGGCTACACCGAGGCGGAGGCGTTGGGACAGACCCCGACGCTGCTGCGCTCCGACCGCCATGACGCCGGCTTCTACGAGAAACTGTGGAACGACCTGTCCCACAACGGCCAGTGGCAGGGCGAGATCTGGAACCGGCGCCGCAGCGGCGAGCTGTTCCCCGCCTGGGAGAACATCAGCGCGGTCCGGGACGAGACCGGCCGGCTGACCCGTTACGTGAGCATCTTCTCCGACCTCACCGAGAAGCACCTCTCCGAGCAGCGCATGTACCGGCTCGCCCACTATGACGTGCTCACCGGGCTGCCCAACCGCGCCCTGTTCCAGGAACGGCTGGAACAGGGGCTGATCCACCACCGCCGCCAGCGGACCGCCCTGGCGCTGCTGTTCCTCGACCTCGACCGGTTCAAGCGGGTCAACGACTCCCTGGGCCATGCCGCGGGGGATCGCCTGCTGCAGATCGCCGCCGGGCGGCTGGCCGCCTGCGTGCGCGAATCGGACACCGTCGCCCGGCTCGGCGGCGACGAGTTCACCATCATCCTGGAGGATATCGGCGCCGCGGAGGACGCCACCCGGGTGGCCCTCAAGATCCTGACCGCCCTGGCCGAACCGGTCCCGGTGGCGGGGCAGGAGCTGTCGATCACCACCAGCATCGGCATCGCCCTCTATCCCCGCGACGCCGGGGATGCCCATACGCTGCTGCGCCACGCCGACGCGGCCATGTACCTGGCCAAGGAGCGGGGGCGCAACAACTGGCAGATGTTCACCGACGCGATCAACGTGGCCGCGGCCGAACGCATGGCCCTGGAGAGCAGCCTGGTCCGGGCGCTGGAAGCCGGCGAGCTCGTCCTCGAGTACCAGCCCGAGGTGGAGCTCGATGCCGGCCGGGTGGTGGTGGTGGAGGCGCTGGTGCGCTGGTCGAGCCCGCAGCGGGGCATTGTCGCACCATCCGAGTTCATCCCGGTGGCCGAGGAGAGCGGGATCATCGTCGAGCTCGGCGCCTGGGTGCTGGACACCGCCTGCCGCCAGCTCCACGAGTGGAGGGCCGCCGGTCTCGGTCCGCTGCAGATGGCCGTCAACATCTCCGAACGCCAGCTACAGGACCCGCGGCTGCCAGAGCTGGTGGCCCGGGCGCTGGAGCGGCACGCCATCCCGCCGGGGTGCCTGGAGCTGGAGATTGCCGAGTCCTGCGTGATGACCGACGCCCGGCAGAGCATCGAGCGGCTCCGACAGCTCAAGGCGATGGGCCTGCAGCTGACCATCGACGACTTCGGCATCGCCTACTCCTCGCTGAACCATCTCAAGCGGCTGCCTGTCGACAAGCTGAAGATTGATCGCTCATTCATCATCGACCTGCCCGGGGATGCCGATGCCGCGGCCATCGCCGCCACCATCATCGTCATGGGCCGCAGCCTGGATCTGGCGGTGGTGGCCGAGGGCGTGGAGAGCGAGGAGCAGCTGGCGTTCCTGCGCGCACAGGGCTGCGCCCAGATACAGGGCCACTACTTCTGCCCGCCCCTGCCGGCCCGCGGCTGCACCCACTTCCTCGCCACCCGGCCACGGCTGGCGCTTGACTGAACGCCCGGACCGCGGACCCGGAACGCCACCCGCCGTGGCATTATTTCCGGTCTGCGAATGGGAAGAGGAGACACGGCCATGGAGGTGAGGGAACTGGCCAGGGAGGATGCGGCGGCGTTCAACGCCATGGTCAACAGCGTCTGCCGGGAACGGCGCTTCCTCATCCGCCTGGAGGGCTTCAGCCTCGCGGAGACCGCGGGCTTCATCGAACGGCTGCTCGACGGCGGGTGGCCCCACGTGGTGCTGGAGGAGTCCGGCCGGCTGGCGGGCTGGTGCATGGTGATGCCGAGGGAGCAGGAAGGTTTCCGCCACACCGGCCTGCTGGGGATGGGCCTGCTCCCGCCCTGGCGCGGCCGGGGCCTGGGCCGCCGGCTGCTGGACGCGGGCCTGGAGCGGGCCTGGGAGAGCGGCCTGGAGCGGGTGGAGCTGGAGGTCTACGCCGGCAACACCCCCGCCGTGCGGCTCTACGAGCGGGCGGGCTTCGTCCGCGAGGGCCGCAAGCGGCGCGCCCGCAAGCTCGACGGCGTCTACGAGGACATCCTGCTGATGGCCCGCTTCGCCGGAACGGAGACCGGATCTGTCGGGTGACGTGAGTGCGTGAATGCGTGAATGCGTGAATGCGTGAATGCGTGAATGCGTGAATGCGTGAATGCGTACAATGTTGCCTTTTCCCATCACCCATCCCCGTGTGCGCCTGAAGGCGCCGGTGTCTTCAGTCTTGGTCATGGACGGTGGGAACCGCCCGCAACGGGAGGGAGCGGCACCGGAATCAGGCCGCCGGCGGCACGGCGCCCCGGCGCTCGGCGATGAGACGGTACTCCTCGGGCCGGCGGTGCAGTTCGAAGTTGAAGATGTGCTCCTTGATTTCGCGGGTGCGGTCGAGGTCGCACTCGGCGGTGATGAGCTCGTCGCCGAGCGTGGAGCTCATGGCCACGATCTCGCCGGTGGGTGCGATGATGCAGCTCTGACCGAGCAGGTCGCAGCCCTCCTCCCGCCCCGCCTTGGCCACGGCCACCACCCAGGTGCCGTTCTGGTAGGCGCCGGCCTGCATGCACAGGTGGTTGTGAAAGCCCTGCAGGTGATCGTGCCCGGGCACCGGCGGATAGTGCATGGGCGTGTTGTAACCGAGCAGCAGCATCTCCATCCCCTTCAGCGCCAGCACCCGGTAGGTTTCGGGCCAGCGCCGGTCGTTGCACAGCGCCATGCCGAACACCCCGCCGAATGCCTGCCAGGTCCCGAAGCCGAGATCGCCCGGCTCGAAGTAGCGCTTCTCCAGGTGCTGGAAGGCCCGCCAAGGCTCGTTCTCCGCATGGCCCGGCAGGTGGATCTTGCGGTACCGGCCCACCACCTCGCCGCGCCCGTCCACCAGGATGGAGGTGTTGAAACGCCGCACCCGGCCCCCCTCCTCCACCCGCTCGGCATAGCCGAGGTAGAAGCCGATGCCGAGCTCCCGGGCCGCGGCGAACAACGGCTCGGTTTCCGGACCCGGCATGGCGGTCTCGAAGAAGGCGTCGATCTCGGCCTGCGATTCCATGTACCAGCGCGGGAAGAAGGTGGTCAGCGCCAGCTCGGGAAAGACCACCAGGTCGCAGCCGCGAGTCCGGGCCCGGCGCATCAGCGCCAGCAGCCGCTCCACCACCCGGGCGCGGGATTCATTGCGGGCGATGGGGCCCAGCTGCGCCGCCCCCACGGTCACGATTCGGGACATGTGCATACCTCGGTCAGAAGGACTGGGACGGGAGCCCGGCCAGATCCAGGACCGTGTGCAGGAGGACATTGGCCCCCGCCTCCAGGTCCCCCGGCTCGGTGTGTTCCCGGATGTTGTGGCTGATGCCCCCGGCGCTGGGCACGAAGATCATCCCCGCCGGGCACATGCGCGCCAGGATCTGGGCATCATGACCCGCGCCGCTGGGCAGGCGCCGGACGCTGTGGCCCAGCGCCGCGGCGATGCGCTCCACCCGCGCCACCATCTCCGGGGCGAACGCCACCGGCTCGAACCGCGCCAGGGTGCGGCGGCCGACCCGCACTCCTTCCGCGGCCGCCAGCTCGTCGACGAAGTCGAACAGCCGTGCCTCGGCCTCGCGCAGCGTCTCCGCGTCGGTGTTGCGCAGATCCACGGTGAGGCGGGCATGGTTGGGAATCACGTTCACCAGGTTCGGGCCCAGCTCCAGGAAGCCCACCGTGGCCACCTGGTCACCCCCCAGCTCCAGCGCCAGCTCGCGGGCGAAGCGGATCACCGAACCGGCCAGGAAGCCCGCGTCGTGGCGCAGCCGGGTCGGGGTGGTGCCGGCGTGGTTGGATATGCCGGTGACGGTGAACTCGGTCCAGGAGATCCCCTGCACCCCCTCCACCGCGCCGATGGTCACCCCCTCCAGCTCCAGCACCGGGCCCTGCTCCACGTGCAGCTCCACGTAGGCGTGCACCGGGTTCGCCGCCGCCCCCACCGGGGCGGCGCCGGCGTAGCCGATGCGCTCCAGCTCCCCGCCGACGGTGGCCCCGTCGATGCCGCGGGTGGCGAGGGCCGCCGCCAGGGGCAGATCGCCCTGGAACACCAGGCTGCCCATCATGTCGGGGGCGAAGCGGGCCCCCTCCTCGTTGGTGAAGAAGGCCACCGCCAGCGGCCGGCGGGTGCGGATGCCCGCCGCGGCCAGGGTCTCAACCACCTCAAGCCCGGCCAGCACGCCCAGGTTGCCGTCGTAGAGGCCCCCGGTGCGCACCGTGTCGATGTGGGAACCCATCATCACCGGGGCTCCCGCCTCCGTGCCGGCCCGGGTTCCCACCACGTTGCCGATGGCGTCGATGCGCACCTCGAGGCCGAGCTCGCGCATCCAGCCGGCCACCAGGTCGCGCCCTTCCCGGTCGGCGTCGCTGAGCGCCAGGCGGCAGACCCCGCCGCCCTCCAGCGCTCCCCGCCGGCCCAGCTCCCGCAGCCGCGCCAGCAGCCGGGCGCCGTCGATGCGCAGCCCGATGGCGCCCGGCGCCCGGCGCGCATCCCGGTTCATGCCGCCCTCCGTACCGCCGCGGCGCTGCGCCCCACGATGCGGGCGTAGAGCTCGGGGTCGGTGTCGCCCTCGCTGCCGAACAGCAGCACCCGGCTGCCGGGGCCGAGCCCCAGGGCCGCCGCCAGTTCCGGGCGCGCCAGGGCGAGCAGCGTGCCGGCCAGGCCGGCCACCGCCGATTCCCCGGCCACCACCGGCGCATCGCCGCCCACGCCGTCGGCCAGCAGGCGCATGCACTCCTCCGCCGCGCCGTCCGGCACGGTGAGGAAATCGTCGGCGCCCTCGTCCAGCACCTCCCAGGCCAGCAGCGACACCTCGCCGCAGGCGAGCCCCGCCATGATGGTGTCCAGCCCGCCCTGCACCACGGTCGGCTCGCCGGCGCGGGCGCTTTCGAACAGGCAGGCGGCCTGGTCCGGTTCCACCACCACCAGCCGTGGGCGCTGCCCGCCGGTGCGCAGCCAGAAGTGGGCGCAGACCGCCGCGGCCAGTCCGCCGACCCCGCCCTGGATGAAGATGTGGGTGGGCGGCTCGTCGGCGGGCAGCTGCCGCAGCGCCTCCTCCACCATCACCGTGTAGCCCTGCATCACGTCGCGGGGCACCTCGGTGTAACCCGGGTAGGAGGTGTCGGAGACCACGAACCGGCCCTCCGCCTCGGCGTCGCGGGCGGCCTGGCGCACGGCGTCGTCGTAGGTGCCGGCCACCCGGATCACCTCCGCGCCGTAGCGGGCGATGGCGTCCCGGCGCGCCTCGCTCACGGTGGCGTGGATGTAGATGATGCAGCGGCAGCCGAACTGCTGCGCGCCCCAGGCCACGGAGCGGCCGTGGTTGCCGTCGGTGGCGCAGGTGACGGTGATCTCCGCCACCGCCTCGCGGTGGCGGCCGGCCAGCAGGTCGGCGGCGGTGACGCCCGCGTGACCGCGGCGCGACAGCTCGCCGGTGAGCAGGCGCAGCACCGCGTAGGCGCCGCCCAGCGCCTTGAAGCTGCCGAGGCCGAAGCGGCCCGACTCGTCCTTGTACCAGAGCCGTCCGACGCCGGCCGCGGCGGCCAGGCCGTCCAGCCTCCGCAGGGGTGTGGGGGCATAGCCGGGCCAGGACGTTATCTCGCGCCAGGCGTCAGAGAACGCCTCCGCGTTGAGCACCGCGAGCTGGCGCGGGCCGATGGGCGCGCCGGGACGGGCGTGGGCGTTGGCCACGTGCGCCACCGGCCAGGATTCGGAAATCAATGCCATGACGGGATGTTCCTGCACGGTTGCGGATTCCGCGGCGGCGGGGACGGCCGCCGCGGGTTCCGATTGTTCAACGGGTCGCTTCGATGGCGGCGAGGAAGGCGTCGAGCATCTCCTCGCCCTCGGCGCCGAAGCGCTCCACGATCACCTTGCGCACGGCCGGCTGGGCCGCCTCGCGGAAGGCTTCGCGCTCGGCGGCGGTGGGGGTGTAGACCTCCATCCGCTGGGCCAGGTGCGGCAGGCCCCGGTCGGAGGCCTCGATCACCCGCGCCATGCCGCGCCCGGCGACGATGGCCGAGCGGGCCGCGTAGCGCACCACCGCCTGCTCCTCCGGGGTGAGGCTGTCGAAGAATTCCTGGTTGATGACCCAGACGTAGGGGGCGAACAGGTGCTGGGTCAGGGTCAGGTACTTCTGCACCTCGTCGAACTTGGCGAAGGAGACGATGGGCACCGGGTTCATCTGGCCGTCCGCCACCCCGGTCTGCAGGGCGGTGTAGACCTCCGACCAGGCGATGGCCGCGGGCTGTCCGCCCAGGGAGGAGACCAGGCTCTTGTGGGTGTCGAGCCCCATGGTGCGGATCTTCAGCCCGTCGAGATCGGCCGGCGAGTGGATGGCCCGCTTGGAGTTGGTGAAGGCGAAGAAGCCGCCCGAGTCGCCGAAGCCGAGCACCTCCAGCCCGGTCCTGGCCTGGATGTCACCGGCCAGCCGGTCGCCGAAGGGGCCGTCGAAGACCGCGTAGGTGCTGCTGATGTTGGGGAAGGCGAAGGGCATGTCGAGCACGCCGATCATCGGGTAGGCGGAGGCGAAGCCGCCCACCGAGTGGATGCCCGACTGCACCACCCCGGCCTTGATCTGCTGCAGCACCTCGGCGTCCTTGCCCAGCTGGCCGTTGGGGAAGGTCTGCACGGTGACCTCGCCGTTGGTCCCCGCCTCCACCAGGCTCTTGAACACCGTGGCCATGGCACCGGTGGGATTGTCGAAGGGGTCGTCGTTGTTCAGATGATGGAGCTTGATCACCTTGGCGGCGAAGGCCGGGGCAGCCCCGAGGGTGGTGGCCAGGACGGCGGCGACGGCGGTGGCGGCAACTCTCTTCAGCAGTTTTGTTTTCATGTGTCGGAAATCTCCTTGGTGACGGGTCAGAACCCGAGCAGGCGTGGCACGTACAGCGTCAGGTCACCCCAGTAGGCGACCAGGAACAACACCCCGACCTCCACCAGGATGAAAGGCCAGAGGGCGGCGCTGATGCGCTCGATACTCTCCCCGGTGACCGAGGAGAGCACGAACAGGCAGGCCCCCACCGGCGGGGTCATCAGGGAGATGTTGAGGGCCAGGATGATCATGATGCCGGCATGGACCGGGTCCATGCCGATGGTGACGGTCAGGGGCGCGAGCACCGGCGCCAGGATGATGAGCGCGGCGTTGATGTCCATGAACAGCCCCACCAGCAGCAGCAGGCCGAGGATCAGGGCGATGATCACCTGCGGGTCATGGGACAGGGCCAGGAAGGCCGCGGCGATGGCCTGGGGAATCTGGTTGAAGGTCATCCACCAGCCGAGGATGGAGGCCGAGGCGATGACCAGGAACACCACGCCGGTGATGCGCGCGGTGCGCACCAGCATCTCCCCCAGGTCCTGCAGGCTGATGCTGCGGTAGATGCCCGCCCCCACGACGAGGGCGTAGAGCACCGCGATGGCGGCCGCCTCGGTGGGCGTGACCACCCCGCCGAGAATGCCGCCGAGGATGATCAGCGGCATCAGGATCGCCAGCAGACTGGAGCGGAAGCTGCGCAGGATGAGGCGCAGGCTCGGCCCGCCCTCGCCCTTGGGCAGGCGCAGGCGCCGGCCGAGGGCGGCGATGACCGCCATGCACAGCAGCGCCACCAGCAGCCCCGGGATGATGCCGGCGGCGAACAGCCCGGCGATGGAGACCCCCATCAGCGAACCGTAGATGACCATCAGGTTGGAGGGCGGGATGGTGGGACCGATGATGGAGCCCGCCGCCGTCACCGCACAGGCAAAGGGTCGACTGTAGCCCTTGCGCACCATGGCCGGCACCAGGGTGTTGCCGAAGGCGGCGGCGTCGGAGACCGCCGCGCCGGTCATGCCGGCGAACAGCACCGAGGCCACCATGTTGGAGTGGGCCAGGCCGCCGCGGAGATAGCCCACCAGGGCCTCGGCGAACCCGATGAGGCGCTCGGTGATGCCGGAGCGGTTCATGATCTCGCCGGCGAGGATGAAGAAGGGCATGGCCATGAAGGTGAACAGATCGAGCCCCTCGAAGAAGCGCTTGGGGGCCATGGCCATGAAGTTCCAGCCGCCCAGCTGCAGCAGGCCGGTCACCCCGGCCACGCCCAGGACGTAGCCGATGGGCATGCCCAGCAGCAGCAGGCCGAAGAAGACGATGGCGACGGTAATCATGCGGCGCCCTCCAGCTCCCGGCCCGGGGGAATGCCGGGACCGGCCACCAGGTCACGGGCCAGCACCGCCAGGATCTGCACCGCCGTGAGGGTCGCGGCCACGGGCACCGCGGCGAAGGGCAGCAGCATGGTCATGCCGAAGATGTTGGCGTACTGGTGGGCGCCCGTGGCGGCCATCCCCACCCCGAACACCGCCATGAAAACGAAGAACGCCAGCCCCACCCCGTCCACCGCGAAGCGCAGCACCCGGCGCACCGTGGGCGGCAGACGCAGGAACAGGAATTCCACCCCGATGTGCTCGCGCCGGTGGGCACCGGCGGAGATGGCCAGCAGCGCCGCCCAGATCATCACGTAGCGGGCCAGCTCCTCGCTCCAGGTCTCGCCCAGATGCAGGACGTAGCGGGACAGCACCCCGAACCAGACGATCAGCACCATGGCCGCCAGCAGGAGCGCGCAGACCCGCTCCACCCAGCGGTTGAGGTGCACGCTGAAGGCCACGAAGCGGCCCAGCGCATGCTGCAGGTTGGTGCGGTCGGCTTCCATGAACCCTCCAGCGGGCGGCGTGTGGAGCAAACGTTCAACCGAGAATGAAACAAGGTTTTCATGCTGTCAATATTTGATACGATTGTTTCAACGATTGGCAAACCGCTGCCGACGTGTTCTCTTAAGGGAGCGTGGCCATGCAAGAGAGCGGGGAGATGACGGACAAAGAGGGCCCGGACCTGGAGAGCCGGATCCGGGAGCACTACGAGACGCTGCCGCCGGCGGAGCGGCGTCTCGGCGACCTGCTGCTGGACTTTCCCGGCGACATCGCCACCTACTCGGCCACCGAGCTGGCGCGCATGGCGGGCACCTCCAAGGCGGCCGCGACGCGGTTGTTCCGGCGCCTCGGCTACAGCGACTTCAATGCCGTCCGGCGCCAGGTGCGCGCGGCCCGGCGCTGGGGCTCTCCGGTCTACCTCACCGGCACCGACACGCTGCGCTCCCGCAGCCGCACCATCGCCGAGCACCTGGAGCGGGAATCGGCCAACCTCAGCCGCACCCTGGAGAGCCTGCGCCCGGACACGGTGCGCACGGCGGTCCGCGCCCTGGCCCGCGCCCCGCGGATATTCGTGGCCGGGTTCCGCAACAGCCACTTCCTGGCCAACTATCTCCACCACCAGCTGACCCTCATGCGGCCCGGCATCCGGCTGGTGCCCTCGGCCGGGCAGACCCTGGGCGAGGACCTGGTGGACCTCGCCCAGGGCGACGTGGTGGTGGTGGTGGCCCTGCGCCGGCGCGTCACCGCGGTGCAGAAGCTGGTGGAGGCGAGCCGGGCGCGGGGGGCGCAGGTCCTGCTCGTCACCGATCCCTCAGCCACCCGCTGCACCCGGCTCGCCGACTGGATCCTCACCTGCGAGGTGCGCAGCATCTCGCCCTTCGACTCCTACGCCGCCGCCATCAGCGTCCTCAACCTGCTCTGCGCGGTGCTGTTCCAGCGCGAGCTGAAGAACGGCTACCAGCGCCTGCGGGAGATCGAGACCTGGCACGACGCGCTGGAAGAGCTGGAGACCTACGACCGCTTCCCCTTCGAGCAGGAGACCGGCGCCGGGGAGGAGTGACCCGTTCACCGCACACCGGGGCTGTCACCGTCCCCTCATCCCAACCATCCGCAACCGCCCATGTCCGACACCCCGCTGCCCCTCGGCAAGCTGCCCCCCGCACTGCTCGCCCGACTGCTCGCCCGCACCCCCGCCGACGACCCCCGCATCCTGGTGGGACCGGGCGTGGGGCTGGACTGCGCGGTGGTGGAGATGGGCGATCGGCTGCTGGTGTGCAAGTCCGACCCGGTCACCTTCGTCACCGACGCCCTCGGCCACTACCTGGTGCAGGTGAACGCCAACGATCTCGCCACCACCGGCGCCGAACCGCGCTGGCTGCTGGTCACCCTGCTGCTGCCGGAGGGCCGCGCCACACCGGCGCAGGCGGAGTCAATCATGGCGCAGGTGGGAGAGGCCTGCCGGGCGCTGGGGGTGAGCGTGGTGGGCGGTCACACGGAGGTGACCCGCGGACTGGATCACCCGGTGGCGGCGGGCACCCTGCTGGGGGAGGTGGCGCGGGAGCGGCTGGTCACCCCCCGCGGCGCCCGCCCGGGCGATCGGCTGCTGCTCACTAAGGGGGTGCCCATCGAGGGCGTCTCCATCCTCGCCCGGGAATTCGCCGGGCGGCTGGCGGAGGCGCTGGAACCGGCGGAGCTGGCCGCGGCACGGGACTTCCTGCACAGCCCGGGCATCAGCGTCGTGCGCGACGCCCGCACGGCCCTGGCGGCGGGCACCGTCACCGCCATGCACGACCCCACCGAGGGCGGCGTGCGCGCGGCCCTCTGGGAGCTGGCCGAGGCCAGCGGCCGGCGGCTGCGGGTGGATCCGGCGGCCATCCCGGTGCCGGCGCTGGCCGGGCGCATCTGCGCCGCCCTCGGCCTCGACCCGCTCGCCACCATCGCCTCGGGCGCGTTGCTGCTCACCACCCCGGCGGGGGACGCCGCCGCCATCCGCGCGGCCCTGGCGGCGGCGGACATTCCCTGCGCCGAGATCGGTACCGTGGAGGCGGGTCCGCCGGAGGTGGTGGCCCGGGGTCCGGAAGGAATCGCCCCCTGGCCCGCCCCGCCCCGGGATGAGATCGCCCGGCTGTTCGAGGGCTGATCACGGCCCGTACACCTGCCGCACCGGCTACTGGAAACCGGAAACCGGTGACAGGCGCCTCAAAGAAACACGAACGGCAGCTCCCGCCGCGCCCCGTAGCCCGATGCGGTCAGCCGCGCCGCCTCCGCCTCCCGCCGGGCCGCCCGCAGGGGGGCCTCGATGCGCCGGTCGGCGACGCGGTAGCGCGGCTCCAGATCGATGTCCGCCAGCCCCGGACAGGGCGTGGCGAACACTTCCCGGTAGAGCCCGGTCATCATGCCGTGGCGGCTCGCCATGAGCAGGTTGGTGGCCCCCTTGATGGCCGCCACGTCCTCCTCGCCCTGCACCAGCAGGCTGGTGACCAGCATCACCGCCACCGCGTGGAGCACGTCGCCCTCCACGTGGGCGATGAAGACCGAGAGGTGCTCGCGGGTGAGCGGCACCTGGCCCCGCCAGGCCCAGCGCACCATCCCCCGCAGCAGCAGGCTGAAGAACTCCGGCACCCCCCACTCCATGCCCAGCCCCACCGAAGCCAGGGCCTCGAGGCGGGTGAAGGCGGGATCGCCCGCCACCAGCCGCTGGGTGAGGACATTGTCGGCCACCTCCGGCAGCAGCGGCACGTCCTGGTCCGCGAACGGCACCCCGAGGCCGTCGAACAGGCGCCGGTAGAGGGCCATGTGGGTCACCGAGTCGAACACCCCGCGCAGGTCGGCGAAGTCCTCGGGGTGGGCGCTGCTCACCCCGTACTCGTCGGCCAGCAGCTGGGCCAGCACCGTCTGCACCAGCTCCGAGACCCGCTCGTTGAGCACGCCGTAGGGCAGCGGCATGAGGCCGTGGAACCGCCCCAGCGCCAGGGCCACGCACTGGCGGGTGTTCTTCACCTGGTTGAAGTAGTGCAGGGCGAAGCGCAGGAATTCGTCGCGGCTGAACGCCCCCTCGGCGAAACGCAGGAAGAAGGGGTGGCGCCAGACCGGGTGCGCCATGACGTGTGCGTGCAGCTCCCGGAACAGCTCATGGAGCCGCGCGCCGTCGAACAGCAGCGCCCGGGGAAAGGCGCTGCCCGGGTCGGCCGCGGCCACGGACCGCAGTCCCTCCAGCAGCCCGCGCAGAGGGTTGCCCGGCGCCTCCAGCTGGCCGATGATGCGGGCAAAGTCGGCCGCCTGGCCGGTCTTGAACCGCTCCAGCACTGCCAGGGGCTCCAGCTCGGGCAGGTCGGGGAAGGGATGCACGCCGGGCAGCAGGCGCAGGGCGCCGTCGGGCTGCTGTTCCAGCAGGTCGGTGAGCCGGTGGGGAAGGGAGCGGTTCGCGGACTGGTTCATGCTAGCCTTACAGGTTGGTCCTGGAGGTAATTCAGCGAATCCTTATGTTACTGTCGGCAGCCGACGAACAAAACGCCACCGATTGCGCGGCCATACCGCGGGCCGGCGGGTCCGCCCCGCGGCGGCAATACCCCGTCCGCGCCCCAGGGACAAGGAGGACGAGATGAACATCGCGCTGCTGGGCACCGGCCTCATGGGCCAGCCGCTGGGCGCCCGCCTGCTGGCCGCCGGTCACAGTCTGTGGGTCTGGAACCGCACACCGGGCCGCGCCGCCGGACTGGTGGAACTCGGGGCGGGCCTGGCCCGGGATCCCGTGGAGGCCCTGCGCCACGCCGAGGCGGTGGTGCTGATGCTGGCCGACGCGGAGGCCATCGAGACCAGCCTGCTCACTACCGCCGCCCGGACGGAGCTGCGGGACCGGCTGGTGGTGCAGATGGGCACCATCGCCCCCGCCGAGAGCCGCGCCATCGGCGCAGTGGTGGAGGAGGCCGGCGGCGCCTACCTGGAGGCGCCGGTGCTGGGCAGCATTCCCGAGGCCCGCGACGGCACGCTCCTGGTCATGGCCGGCGGCACGCCCGCGGCGCTGGAGCGCGCCGCGCCGCTGCTGCGCTGCTTCGGCGCCGACCCGATCCACGTGGGCCCGGTGGGCCGGGCCGCGGCGCTGAAGCTGGCCCTGAACCAGCTTATCGGCGCGCTCACCTCCGGCTTCGCCCTGAGCCTGGGGCTGGTGCAGCGCGAAGGGGTCCCGGTGGAGACCTTCATGACGGTGCTGCGCCAGAGCGCGCTGTACGCCCCCACCTTCGACAAGAAGCTGGAGCGGATGCTCGCCGACGACTACGCCAACCCCAACTTCCCGGTGAAGCACCTGCTCAAGGACCTGCGTCTGTTCGCCGCGGCGGCCCGGGCACAGGGCCTCGATCCGGCCCTGGCGGAGCTGGTGGGCGGGGTGCTGGAGCGGGCGCAGGCGGAGGGACTGGGGGATCAGGACTACTCGGCGCTGTTCTACGCCCTGCGCGGCCCGCGGCCGGGAACCTGAGCCGGCGATTCCGGTCTCAACCTCACCGCCGTGGAGCGGGCGCAACATCGCCCGGGATATTCACTATCACGTTACGGAAATCCATGGAACGCTTCATCGAAAACACGCTCTACGCCAGCCGCTGGCTGCTGGCCCCCATCTACCTGGGGCTGAGCCTGGCGCTGCTGGCGCTCGGCATCAAGTTCTTCCAGGAGCTCGTCCACCTCCTGCCCCACGTCTTCGACACCCCGGAGACGGACCTGGTGCTCACCGTGCTGGCGCTCATCGACATGACCCTGGTGGGCAGCCTGCTGGTGATGGTGATGTTCAGCGGCTACGAGAATTTCGTCTCGCGCCTGGATCTCGAGGAGAGCAGCCACAAGCTGGAGTGGCTGGGCAAGCTCGACGCCGGCAGCCTGAAGCTGAAGGTGGCCGCCTCCATCGTGGCCATCTCCTCCATCCACCTGCTGCGCGCCTTCATGAATGCCCAGGAGATTCCCAACGACAAGCTGCTCTGGTACGTCATCATCCACCTCACCTTCGTGGCCTCGGCGGTGTTCATGGGCCTGCTGGACAGGATGACGAAGCATTGAGCGATGGGTGATGGGTGATGGGTGATGGGTGATGGGTGATGGGTGATGGGTATGATGATGTCTTTTCTCATCACGCATCACTCATTACCGTGAATGCGTGAATGCGTGAATGCGTGAATGCGTGAGTGCGTGAGTGCGTGAGTGCGTGAGTGCGTGAGTGCGTGAGTGCGTGAGTGCGTGAATGTCGATCCCCCGCGCACCGTGCCCCGGCGGACATCATCCATACAGGCACAGGTAGGCGGAGTCCACCGCCACCCGGATGCCGAAGCGGCTGTCGCCGGGGACGGTGAAGCTTTCCCCCGCGCCCACGTCGACCCACTCGCTCCCGCCCGGCAGCAGCACCGACACCCGGCCGCTAATGATGCGCATGACCTCCCGCTCCGCGGTGCCGAACTCATACTCGCCCGCGGCCAGCACCCCGATGGTGGCCGGGCCGGCGTCGGCCTGGAACGCGATGGACTTGACCTTGCCGTCGAAATACTCGTTGACCTTGAACATGTGACACGCTCCTCCGCGAATTTAAAGAGGCGCATCGTACTCCTGTGCGCGCGGGGACGCATCATTGCCGGTTGCCGGCCCCGTCATTGTCCCATCCCGCTGATTCGCCTATAAGTGGGTCATGGACGAGCCCGACACACCGAGCGTGACGCTGCGCTTCTACGAGGAGCTCAACGACTTTCTGCCGGCCCACAAGCGCAAGCGCTCCTACCGGCGGCCCCTGTTTCTCTCGCCCACGGTGAAGGACGTCATCGAGGCGGAGGGCGTGCCCCATGGCGAGGTGGACCTGATCCTGGTGAACGGGGCATCGGTGGCTTTCGACCATCGCCTGCGGGATGGCGATCGGGTCGCGGTCTACCCGATGTTCGAGGCGCTGGACATCAGCCCGCTGCTCAGGCTGCGGCCCCGGCCCCTGCGGGTGCCGCGCTTCATCCTCGACGTGCATCTGGGCAAACTCGCCCGGCGCCTGCGCATGCTCGGCTTCGACACCCTCTATCGCAACGATTTCAACGATCACGAGATTGTCGAAATCGCCGCCCGCGAGCACCGTATCATCCTCACCCGCGACATCGGCCTGCTCAAGCACGGGGCGGTCACCCACGGCTACTGGCTGCGTTCCACCCGCCCCGCCCGGCAGATCGAGGAGGTGCTGGATCATTTCGATCTCCACCGCCTGGTGGACCCCTTCGCCCGCTGCACCGTATGCAACGGGGAGGTGCGGGGCGTGGAGAAGGACGAGATACTTCAGCACCTGCACCCGGGCACAGCCAGGACCTTCGACGTTTTCTATCAGTGCAATGACTGCGGGAAGGTCTATTGGGAGGGAGCCCACTACGATGACATGTGCGCCAGCCTCGGCCGTTGGCTGGAGGCGCCGGTGAAGAGGGAGTGAGGCTACAGTCCGGGCGGGGCGAAAAAAAACCCCGCCGGAGGCGGGGTTCTTTTTTGCAGCGGCGTGTCGGTTCCGTAATTACTGGGGAACGACGTTGCTCGCCTGCGCGCCCTTCGGGCCCTGGGTCACGTCGAAGGTGACGCGCTGGCCTTCGGTCAGGGTCTTGAAGCCGCTGCCCTGAATGGCGCTGAAGTGCACGAACACGTCGTCGCCGCCGTCATCCTGGGAAATGAAGCCGAAGCCCTTGGACTCGTTGAACCACTTCACGGAACCTGTTGCCATGTCTGTTCTACCTCTGAATCAATAATTTGTACCGGGTGTGCTTGCAGGCCATGAAATGGATTTGTTCGGGAGGTGTCGCAGATGGGACCAACCAAAGCTACCACTGCACAATCTGCAGGTAACTCAAACTATACGCGACTTTTCCGGAAGTGCCAGTATTTATTTGTGTCTGTTTCAACGCGGTCCCGGGCGTGCGCGCAGCGGTTCCCCGGTTCCGTCGACGGTCGCTGGCGGGCGCCGGGAACGGGGAACCGCGTCCAGGGCGCCTATGCCGGGGCGGCTGCCGCCGCCGCCAGCTCCTTCACCAGGGCCTGCCGCGCGGCGGTGGCGGCGCCGGTGAGGGCGAAGCCGGCCAGCACGCCGGCGTCGCGGAACTCCGCCCGCACGCCGTCGGGCCCGGCCGCCACAGACCAGGTTCCGGCGCGGCCCGGCGCCGGCGGCACCACCACCACCGGATGGGCGGGCGTCTTCACCACCACCGGCATCACCGGGTAGGCGAGGCGCTCCGCTCCCCCGGCGAGCACCGCCGCGAGCACCTTCGCCTGCTCCATCAGCGGCAGCACGTAGGGCCGCACCTGGCCGTCCACCTCGGCGCAGTCCCCGAGTGCATACACGTCGGTCTCACTGGTGCTGAGCGCGGCGTCCACCCGGATCCCCCGATTGACGGCGAGCCCCGCGGCCCGCGCCAGGCCCGTCTCCGGCTGCAGGCCCACGGCGGAGAGCACCCGGTCGACGGTGATGGTGCTGCCGTCGGCGAGGCTCACCCGGTAGCCGGCGCCTTCGCGCTCGACCCGCTCGGCCACGGTGCCGAGGCGCCACTCCACGCCCGCCGCGCCCAGGGTCGCCTGCAGGGCCTCGCCCGCCGCCGGCGGCAGCAGGCGGCCGAGCGGCCGGCGATCGGGGCCGATGACGGTCACCCGGCGGCCGCTGGCGAGCAGGTCGTTGGCGAACTCGCAGCCGATGAGCCCGGGGCCGAGGATCGCCACGTGCGCGGCTCCCTGCAGCGCGGCGTGGAAGCGGGCGTAGTCATCGAGGCTGTTTACCGCGAGCACCGCTTCGGCGCCGTCGCCGGCCAGGGGCGGGCGGATGGGCCGGGCGCCCAGCGCCAGCACCAGCCGGGAGTAGGCGATTTCGCCCCGCGCCGTGTGCAGCCGGCGGGTGGCGGTGTCGATGGCCTCCACCGGTGTGCGGGCCATGAGAGTCGCGTCGAGCTCGGCGGCCATCAGCTCGCCGGGCGTGGTCACCAGCTCCGCTGGCGCCTTGCCTCGCGCCAGGGCGTTGGAGAGCATGGGTTTGGAATAGAAGTGTCCGTCGTCCGCCGTGACCAGCACCAGGGGGGTGGTGCGGTCGAGCTTGCGGAACGCGCGGGCCAGGGTGTAGCCGGCCAGGCCGGTGCCGACGATGACGAGCGACTCCATGGTCTGCTCCTCGGTCAGGGATGGCGGCGGCCCCGACCGGGGCCGCCGTTCGCGTCAGATCTCGACCATCTCGAAGTCGGCCTTGGCCACGCCGCAGTCGGGACAGGCCCAGTCCTCCGGGATGTCCTCCCAGCGGGTACCCGCGCTGATGCCCTCCTCGGGCATGCCCTCGGCCTCGTTGTAGATGAATCCGCACACGATGCACTGCCAGCTCTTCATGGTTGTCTCCTCGGTATCCGAATCGTTGTCGCTGAAGGGTCGCGGGGCCGGGCTCAGCCGGTGACCCGGGCCAGCGCCGCGCGGTAGTGGTTGGCGTGGCGCTCCTCCACCTTGGCCAGGGCGGCGAAACGCTTGGCCGCCTTCTCCAGCACCGCCTTGAACTGTTCCGCGTGCTCGATGGACTCGGCGATCTGCTCGTCGAACTCGCGCACCGCGTCGGCCTGCTGCTCCTCCACGGCCGTGTGGCGGAAGGCGGGGTACATCTCGGTGTACTCGTAGGTCTCGCCCTCGATGGCCAGCTCCAGGCACTTCGCCGGGTCCAGGGTCTCCTTCGGGAACAGCAGGTCCATGTGGCCGAGGGCGTGCTGCACTTCCTGGGCGGCGGTGGCCTCGAAGGCCTGCGCCGTCTCCTCGTCGCCCCGGGCGCGGCAGATCCGGGCGAAGTAGAGGTACTTGATGTGGGCCATGGACTCGCCGGCGAAGGCGGCCTCGAGGTTCTGGATGGTCTTCAGGTCGTGGGGGTTGCTGCTGGCCATGGTCTGTCCTCCGTCGGTTTCACGCGGTCGCTGTGGCGCGGTACGGGGACAGATTAGGGGGGCGAAGATAATCTGTCTAAATGATTGTTATTATTGATTCGATAGGATGAGGCTATTATTTTCAGCCAAAAAGCCGGGCCTTCGAAACACCGGCCCGGCGCAGTCAGCGCTCCCGCGCCTCCGCGCAGCGGATGCAGAGCTCCGCGGCGGGGTCGGCCTCCAGGCGGGCCGGTGCGATGGGTTCCCCGCAGTCGACGCAGAAGCCGTAGTCTCCGCTGTCGCAGCGGGCCAGGGCCGTGGCGATGCGGCGCAGCTCCTGGTCGGCGCGGCGCTCCTGTTCCTGGGCCATGGCCTGGCCCAGGAGGGCGTCCATGCGCGACAGGCGCCCGGTGCGGCTCTGGTCGAGCTCGACGGTGGCCGCCTCCTCGTGCTGGGTGGCCTTGGTTTCCGACAGTTGCTCGCGCTCGGCCAGTAGCCGCCGGCGGTAGTGTTCGATGTCCAGTTCGCTCATGGTCTCGCTGCCGAGTCGGGTGGATACGGTGCTGTCCCGGTCATCACGGGACCAGTCTGGCATCCGGGACCGGGTGACGTCGAGGCCCCGGTGTCGGGAGGTCAGGCGGAGGGGTGCTGCCGGGCGGGCAGATGGAACACCATGAACACCGCGCCGGCGATGACGGCCATGCCCGCCAGGGCCTGCGGACCGAGGCGCTCGTCGAACAGCCACCACGCCTCGAGCGCGGTCACCGGCGGGACCAGGTAGAAGAGACTGGCGACCCGGGAGGCCGCGCCGTGGCGGATGAGCAGCAGCAGGAGTCCGATGGCGGCGATGGAGAGCACCAGGATCAGCCAGGCCAGCGCCAGCAGCAGCGGCAGGCCCCAGTCGGCGCGCAGCGACTCCATCCCCAGCGCCAGCACGCCGAGAGCCGCGCCGCTGGCGGCGTACTGGATCACCGCCCCGCTCACCAGGTCCATACCGGCGCAGAAGCGTTTCTGGTAGAGCGTTCCCCCGGTGATGGCGAACAGGGCCAGGAGGGCGAAGAGCAGGGCGTCGCCGCCGAAGCCCGCGAGGGTCTGCGCCGCCGTCCCCGGGGCTAGCCGGCCTGCCACCACCAGCGCCACCCCGCCGAAACCCGCCGCCAGCCCCAGCCACTGCAGCGGGCGTACCCGCTCCCCCAGTAGCGGCCCGGCGGCTGCGGCCGTCACCAGCGGCTGGAGTCCGACGATGAGCGCCACCATCCCGGCGGGCATGCCCGCGGCGATGGCGGCGAAGACCCCGCCCAGGTAGCCGGCATGCAGGAGCAGGCCGGCCACGGCGATGTGCCCCGCCAGGGCCGGCCGCTGCGGCCACCGCGACCCGAGCAGCCGGGTCAGCGGCAGCAGCAGCGCCACGGTCAGGACGAAGCGGTAGAAGAGCAGGGTGAAGGGGCCCGCGTGGGCCACCCCCGCCTTGGCGGCGATGAAGCCCGTGCTCCACAGCAGCACGAAGGCCACGGGGGCGAGACGGATCCAGCGGGAGGTGGCGCTGTCGGTGTGCACGGGCCTGCCTGGCGGGCGAAATGTGGAATTCTGGCCCGTGCAGCCGGCGTGTCAAGATGTCGACCCGGCCGTGTTCTCCGCCGTTGCCGGTGCGAGCCGTCGGGCCAGCAGAACAACGCCGAGGTAGGCGGTGGCGCAGAGGGCGCCGATGAATGGGTAGCTCCACACGTCCAGCAAGCGGGCCGCCAGGCCACTGGCGAGGCTCATGCCGAGATACATGGCCGAGCTGTTCAGCGCCAGTACGGTGGCCCGCTCTGCGCTGCGCAGTCCGGTTACCAGCGCCATCAGGGGGGCCGAGCCCAGACCCACCAGGAAGGCCCAGGCTGTGTGGCCCAGGACCGCGTGCAGTAGCCGGCCGTCCAGGTTGGCGAAGGCCAGCACGGCGGCCCCGGCGCACAGGGCGGCCAGCCCCAGGACCGGCAGCGGTGTGAGGCGGTCTGCGAGGCGGCCGCCGAGTATGTTGCCGACCACGCTGGCGGCACCCGCCACCAGGATGATCAGTCCGATATGGGCGGTACCCAGTCCGAAGCGCGCGCTGTAGAGGAGGCCCACGTTGGCGAACAGGCCATAGAGGGCGGCATACCACAGCAGGGTGGTCATCAGGGCCCGCCGCACATTGCCGTCTGCGGTGGCAGCGGCCAAGGTGGGGACGAAGCGGGAGGTGGCGACCGGGGGGGCCGGCTCCAGCCGGCGGGCCAGCCCACTGACGAGGATGAGGGTCGCCATCCCTGCGACGGCCACTCCGGCGAAGGTCCAGGGCCAGCGGGCGAGATCGGCCACCAGGCTGCCTACGGGCACGCCGAGGACCGTGGCGCTGATCATCGCACCGTAGACCAGCCCGGTGGCGCCGCCGCGACGCTCGGTTGGGACGCTGTCGCCGAGCAGGGCGAAGAGGGTCGGTGTGATGGCGGCCGCGCCGAGGCCGGCCAGACCGCGCAGCAGCAGGCCGGTGGCGGCGTCGGCGGCAAGCGCCAGGGCAGCGGTGGCGATGGTGAACAGTGCCAGCCCCGCCTGCAGCACCGGCACCCGGCCGCGGCGGTCTGCCAGCGGGCCGAACAGTGGGGCGCCGAGCGTATAGGCGAGGCTGTAGGCGGTGACCAGCCAGCCGGCATGGGCGGTGTGCAGGCCGAGGTCGGCGGCCATGGCCGGGGCCAGCGGCACCACCACCAGGGCGTCGAGGCCGACGAGAAAGGCGCAGAGCGCGAAAAGGGGCAGCAGGTTCATGGCAGTCTCCGGAATCGGGGGCCGGAGTAGATGCTGCCTTTGTTCAATTTGCATAAAAACCCGTTAGAATGCATATCAGTTATGCATAATTCGCAAAGACGTATGGACCTCCTTTCCGCCATGGGTTGCTTTGTCGCCGCGGTGGACAGCGGTGGATTCTCCGCCGCCGCCCGCCGGCTCGACTTGGCGCCCTCCTCACTGGCGCGCCAGGTGGATCAACTCGAAGCGCGGCTGGGGGTGCGGCTACTGGTGCGCAGTACGCGCCGGCTGCGCCTCACCGAGGCGGGGGAGCGCTACCTCGAAAGGGCCCGGAGCATCCTGGCGGAGGTGGAGGAGGCGGCGGCTCTGGTGGCCGACCTGCAGGAGGAGCCGCGGGGCACCCTGCGACTGGACGTGGTCTCCCCTTTCGGCCGCCGCTACATTGCCCCGGCGCTGGCGGCATTCCACCGCCGCTGCCCGGGGGTGCGGGTGGTGTTGAGCCTGAGCGATCGGCTCGTGGACCTGCATGCGGAACAGGTGGACCTGGCCATCCGGGTGGGGGTGCTGGAGGATTCGCGTCTGGTGGCGCGGCGGCTGGCCCCGAGCCGGCTACGGGTGTGCGCCAGCCCAGCGTACCTGGGGAGGCACGGCCGGCCGCGGAAGCCGGCGGAGCTGGCGGAGCACGCCTGCCTGGGCTATGGGGGGCTGCCGGGGTCGGCGTACTGGCAGGTGGGGGGGGAGCGGCTGGCGCTGGACGGGCCACTGCGGAGCAATGACGTGGAGAGCCTGCTGATCGCCGCGCGTTCCGGACTGGGGCTGGTGAACCTGCCCGACTGGGTGGTGGCGGAGGACCTGCGGGCCGGGCGCCTCGAGGTGCTGTTCGAGGGAGAGGAAGAGGGAGCGGCGCTCTATGCGCTCTATCCCGAGCGCCGTCTCCTGCCCCCCAAGGTGCGCAGCTTTCTCGACTTTCTGGCCGAGCTTATCGGCGACCCGCCGGTGTGGCGCCGGGCTATTCCGCCGTCATCGTCGCCCGGCGCCGACGCCCGTTCACCAGCAACAGTCCGGCGGCGATGAGGGCGGTGGCGGCGAACACCGGGGCCGGGTAGCGCTCGCCGAGGATCAGGGCGCCGAGGAGCAGGGTGGCGGCGGTGATGACGTAGCCGAGCTGGCTGAGGTAGACCGGCCCGCCGATCCGCTGCAGGTTGAAGGTGCCGAGGATGGTGAGGGCGGACAGCAGCGCGATGCCGGGCAGGGCCCAGGCGGCCGCGGCGTGTTCCGGAACGGGCCAGGCGATGGCGTCGGCGAGCAGGCCGGCCGCGCCCACCCCCAGCGCCTGGATCAGCAGGGTGCCCGCCGCCAGCGACAGCGCCGAGCTGCCCGCCGGCCAGGCCCGGGTGCGATAGATGTTCGCCAGCGCCAGGGAGAGGGGGATCAGCAGCGCCATGACCGCCCAGCCGAGGGCGCCCGCACCGGGCAGCGCCAGGCGCGGCAGCAGAATGGCGGCCACGCCGGCGAGCCCCAGCAGCAGGCCCGCCACCCGGGCCGGGCGCAGGGGCTCCATCCCCAGCAGCCGGGCCAGGACGACGGTGAACAGCGTGGACAATGCCGTGAGCAGCGCCAGCAGTCCCGCCTGCAGGTGCAGCAGTACCCAGTAGGTCATGGCATAGGGCAGGGTCACCCCCAGCAGGCCGCTGAGCGCGTAGTAGCGCAGGTGGCGGCGATCCACCCGGGGAATGTCGCCGCGCAGGGCCGCCAGGGCGAGGATCAGCGCCCCGCCGCCTCCCACCTGCCACAGCAGCGGCGTCAGGGGCGGCAGCCCCGCGGCCGCGGCCGCCTTGCCCAGCAGGAGCACGGCGGAGATCAGGGTTCCGGTAACCAGCAGCAGGGCGAGACGGTCCATGGCGCTCATCCCCCGTCCAGCGCGTCGCGTCCGTGGGGCGCGCCGAAATCGGGGTCCGGGCCGGTGGGCAGCGCCCCGTCGGGGTTGAGCTCCGGGTGGCCCAGGTAGTAGTGCCGCTTCACCTGCGCCAGGTCCAGGGTGGCCGCGATGCCCGGCTGCTGGTAGAGCTCCCGGGTGTAGGCCCACAGCGCCGGGTAGTCGGTCAGCCGCCGCAGGTCGCAGCGGAAGAGGCCGTGGTAGACGGTGTCGAAGCGCGCGAGGGTGGTGAACAGCCGCCAGTCCGCCTCCGTGGGCCGGTCGCCCACCAGCCAGCGTTGCCGCGACAGCCGCTCCTCCAGCGCATCGAGGGCGCAGAACAGTCGCCGCACCGCCTCGTCGCGGGCGCCGCGGCTGCGGGCGAAGCCCGCCTGGTAGACGCCATTGTTGATGTGTTCGTAAACGAAGCCGTTGACCACGTCGATTTCGCGGCGCAGGGGCGCGGGGTAGAGGTCCGTGCCGGGCCGGGCCCAGGCCCCGAAGGCGCTGTTCAGCTGGCGCAGGATCTCCGCCGATTCGTTGTTGACCGGCCGCTTCGCCACCGTGTCCCAGAGCAGGGGCACGCTCACCACGCCGGCGTAGCCCGGTGCGGCGTGCTCGTAGAGATCCCGCAGGTGGCGCGCCCCGGTGACGGGATCGCCCGCGCCGGGAAAGCGCCAGCCGCGCGCGTCGGTGACCGGGTCCAGTACGCCAACGCTCACCACCCGCTCCAGCCCCTTGATCACCCGGGCGATGAGGGTGCGGTGGGCCCAGGGGCAGGCCATCGAGACGTAGAGCCGGTAGCGGCCGGCAGCGGCGGGGAAGCCGCTGGAGCCGTCGGCGCTCACCGCGCCGCGGAAGGCGCTTTCGGGCCGCACGAAGCGGCCGCTGTCGATGCTGGGTGCCGTGTTGTCCATGGGACGCTCCCGGGTTCAGGCCGCGGCGGCCATCGGCCCGGTGCCGAGCCGGGCGGTGACCTCCGCCAGCCGCGCCCCCAGCGCCTCCGCCTCCGCCTGCCGACGCCTGTCCCGCAGCCGGCCGGCCGCGTCGAAGGCCTCGTGGGCGGCGGGCAGGGCCAGTTGCTCCGGCAGCACCAGCAGCCCCAGGTTGCCGAGGATGGCGCGGGCGTGGACCAGGCCCCGCAGACCGCCCAGGCCGCCCGGGGAGGCGCTCAGCAGGGCGGCGGTCCGGCCCTTGAAGACACTGAGCGGCGGCTCGCCGCCGTGGCCCCGGGAGAGCCAGTCGAGGGTGTTCTTCAGCACCGCGGTCACCGAGCCGTTGTACTCGGGCGAGGCCAGCAGCAGCCCGTCGTGGACCGCGAACAGCGTCCGCAGCCGGCGGCCGGGCTCGGGCAGTCCGCCGGCCGCCTCCAGGTCCTCGTCGAACAGCGGCAGGGGATAGTCCCGCAGCCGCACGACGGTCACCTCGGCGCCGGCCCGGCGTGCGCCGGCGGCGGCGTTCTCGATCAGCAGGTGGTTCCAGGATCCGGCGCGGGTGCTGCCGGCGAGGGCGAGGATACGGGTCCGGGTTTTCATGCTGTCACCTCCGATGCGTGGTTTGTTCATCGACCTGGGTGACAGCGTAGTAGCAGCCATGAATTAAATAATCGTGGATTTATCGAATAGACTGTTCATGAATGTTTATCAATAAACGGGGCGGTCCATGGAGAAGTTGAGCGATGTGGCGGTCTTCGTGCAGGTGGTCGGGTCCGGCAGCTTCACCGCCGCCGCCGAGGCGCTGGGGCTCTCCAAGGCGGTGGTGAGCAAGTATGTCTCCCGGCTGGAGGATCGACTGGGGGCGCGGCTGCTCCACCGCACCACCCGGCGGCTGTCCCTCACGGAGGTGGGCATGGCGTTCCATGATCGGGCCCGGCAGGCCCTGGAGGCCATCGACGAGGCGGAGCAGGAGGTGTCGCGGCTGCAGGGCGAGCCGCGCGGCACCCTGCGGCTCAATGCGCCCATGTCCTTCGGTATCCTGCACATCGCCCCGGCGCTGCCGGGACTGCTGGCGCGGCACCCCGGGCTGGCGGTGGAGTTGAACCTGGATGACCGGCAGGTGGACCTGGTGGCGGGGGGGTACGACCTGGCGGTACGCATCGCCGAGCTGCCCGACTCGACGCTGGTGGCGCGGCGCCTGGCGCCCTGCCGGCACGTGGTCTGCGCCGCGCCCGCCTACCTCGCGCATCACGGCACGCCCGCCGTCCCGGGGGATCTGGCCGGCCACAACTGCCTGGCCTACCGCTACCAGGACAGCCCGCGGGAGTGGCGCTTCCGCACACCCGAAGGCCGCTACGTGGCGGTGCCGGTGCGGGGCGACCTGAACGCCAACAGCGGCCTGGCGCTGCGCGAGGCGGCCCTGGCGGGCCTGGGCATCATCCTCACCCCCACCTTCACCGTGGGCGATGCGCTGCGCGAGGGGCGCCTGGTCGCACTGCTGCCGGGCCATGCCACCCTGGAGACGGCCGTCTATGCCGTCTACCCGGAACGGCGCCACCTCTCGCCCAAGGTGCACGCCTTCATCGCCTACTTCAGCGAACGGTTCGGCGCGGTCCCGCCCTGGGACCGTTCCGCCTGAGGGTGCCGGGCCGGAACGGGTCCGGCCCGGCCGGCGGTCACGGCTTGCGGATGACGTAATAGTCGTTCTGGAAATCGTGTTCCAGCCGGTGCACCCGCACTTCCCCGAAGCCCGCCTCGCGCAGCAGCTCCAGCGCGGTCTCCCGCCCCCACATGGTGCCCAGCCCCTCGCCGCCCTGGGCCAGGGAGACGGTCATGCAGTGCATGGTGGAGATGGCGTAGAGCAGGGTTCCGATGGGATGTTCCAGGTTGTTGTGCAACTCGCTCGAGGCGTGGATGTCCTGCATCAGGTAGACGCCGTCCGCCTTCAGGGTGCGCTGGATGCCGCGCAGCAGCCGCAGCGGGCGGGCCTGGTCGTGGACCGCGTCGAAGGTGGTGACCAGGTCGAAGCGCCCGGGCTCGGCGCTGGCATCGAAGTCGCTCAGATCACGCACCTCGAAGGTGGCGTTGGCCAGCCCCTTCTCCGCCGCCTCCCGGCGGGCGGCGTCGATGGCCTGGGGCGAGAGGTCGTAGCCGGTGAAGCGGCTGGCGGGAAAGCGCTCGGCCATCAGGTTGACGGCGCGCCCGGAGCCGCAGCCCGCGTCCAGCACCTCGATGCCCGCCTCCAGCCGTTCCACGAGCCCCGGCGCCAGGGGCAGGATGTGATCGAACAGGGACGAGAGCACGGTGATGCCGCTGTCCTCGGCCATGACCCGGTGGAAGTTGCGGTAGCGCTCGTAGGGCACGCCGCCGCCGTTGCTGAAGCACTCCACCACCTCGTCCTCCACGCCGGCCATGACGGGGAGGTACTGGGCGAAGACCGCGATGTTGTCGCTGCGCTCGCCGCCGCCCAGGAAGGCGGCGTGCTCGGGCGGCAGCCGGTAGGTGCCGTGCTCCGGGTCGTACTCCACCACCCGGGCGGTGGTCATCGCGGCGAGCCACTCGCGCACGTAGCGCTCCTGCAGCCCCGCGGCCTCCGCGATGGCGTGGCTGTCGCCGGCCTGGATACGGGCGAGGGTGCCGAACAGCCCGGTACGGTGGCCGACCGAAATCATCAGGCACAGGGCGCCCTCGTTCAGGGTGTTGACGAGTCGTTCGGCAAAGGCCTCGGAGCGGGAAGCATCGAAGTTCCGGGCCAGCTGGTGAGCGAGACACATGGCGGTTTCCTCCATCGGCGGTAGCCGTTTGTCATTGGGTGTGACCCCGGTTATAGATACCGGTTGGTATGCATTACAGACCAGTCGGTATGTTAAATCAAGCCTGTAACTGTAAAAATTTCGGCAACAAAATCCAGTGCATGCGACTATGTCGTCGCTTATGTGTAGGAGGGGTGGAATCATTCCCTGTTCGAAATGTCTGTAAACTATACGTACCGGTCTGTTACTGTTAGGGATAATTCAGGGGGAGGGACATTCATGCCGAGAGGCGGTGGCGACACGCGGGAAAAGATCCTCGACTCCGCCCAGGCGCTGATCCTGGGCCAGGGCTTCGCGGCCACTTCCCTGGACCAGATCCTGGAGCGCACCGGGGTCACCAAGGGGGCCTTCTTCTACCATTTCCGCAACAAGGCCGATCTCGCGCGGGCGCTGGTGGAGCGCTATGCCCGCAGCGAGGAGGCGCTGATGCGGGATCTGCTCGAGCGGGCCGAGCGGCTCAGCCGCGACCCCCTGCAGCAGATCCTCATCTACCTCGGCCTGTTCCAGGAGTTGTTCGAGGGGCTCGCGGAGCCTCCGGACGGCTGCCTGCTGGCCTCCTACTGCTACGAGAACCAGATGTTCGACGCGGAGGTGCGCGGCCTCTGCGCCGGGTCCATGCGCGACTGGCGCCGGCTGCTGGGGGAGAAGTTCAGCCAGGTCCTGGCGCTCCACCCGCCCCGGATGCCGGTGGAGCCCGAAGGGCTGGCCGATGCGGCGCTGACCGCAATCGAGGGGGCCTTCATCGTCTCCCGGACCGTGGGGGAGGCGGCGGTGGTCACCGACATGCTCCGCCACTACCGCAACTACATCGAACTCCTGTTCTCCCCCGCCTGACCGCGGCGGCTTCCTGCCCCCGCGGCCGGCTTCCCCGTCCCGGTCTTCAGGCCGCGGCGAGCAGTCGTTCCAGCGCCGCCTGGTCCGGGCCGGCGAAGGCGGGCGCCGCGCGGGCGGCGTCGAGATTTTCCAGCAGGGTCTCCGTCATGCCCTCCGCCGGCGGCAGGTGACTGCCGAGGATCCGTGCCGGCTCCAGTGCCCGGACCGCCGCCAGTGTCCGTCCGAAGGCGCCGGCCTCGACCCGGTCCAGCCACGGCGCGTCCACCCGTGCCCAGCTCGTCATCCCGGCCCGCAGCGCCTGCGGCTCGATGGCGGCGGCGTTCTCCGCCGACGCCTCCAGCAGCGCCCCGAAGCAGTCGGCGCTGAACAGGGTGCGGCTGCGGGTATCGAACAGCCCGGTGGTCTCCGGGGCGTCGAAGCAGGGCGGGCTGACCGCCTGCAGCATCCGATCGCCGATGTCCAGGGACTGACCCGGGTTGAGCAGGTAGACCCGGTCCACCGGCAGGCCGGCCAGGTTCATCTTGGCCATGCCCAGGTAGGTGGTGACGATCCGGGCCGCGGGCGCCAGCTCGAGCACCGCCGCGAGGTTGCCGATGTGATCCAGGTCGGTGTGGGTGATCCAGATCCAGCGCAGCTCGGCGGGGTCGATGCGCTCGCGCAGGTGCTCCAGGAACTCCGTGCGCTGGCTGGCCAGGCCGGTATCCACCAGCACCGGCTGCGGGGCATGGATGAGGAAGGCGTTGATCGCCAGCAGGCCGAAGCCGGGGATCGGCAGCCAGGTGCCGAGGCCATCGATGTCGGGGGCCACGGAGCGTGGCGCGGTCATCCGGGGAGTATTCATGGGGTGGTTCCTCTCTGGCGGTGGGTCCCGTGTTCACGGTGAGTATATGGATGAACATGTATGTTCACTGAAAATCCTAGGCAGGCATGGTCCCGCTTGTCAAGCTTTGAGTGAACATATATGCTCACTTAAATGAAGAAGCGCAAATACACCCTCCGCCAGCGTGCGGCAAAGCAGGACGAGACCCGGGCCCGGATCGTTGAGGCCGCCATGGCGCTGCACGAGGAGCTCGGCCCCGGCGCCACCACGGTGAGCGCCGTCGCCGGGCGGGCCGGCGTGCAGCGGCTGACCGTCTACCGCCACTTCCCCGACGACGCGAGCCTGTTCGAGGCCTGCACCAGCCACTGGCTGTCGCTCCATCCGCCGCCGGTCCCGGCGCAATGGGAAGGCATTGCCGACCCGGGTGCCCGCTGCCGGGCCGCGCTGGGGGTTTTCTACGCCTATTACCGCCGTACCGCCGGCATGTGGCGGTCCGCCTACCGCGACCTGGCGCAGGTGCCGGCGCTGGCAGGGCCCATGTCCCGGGTCGAGGCCCACCTGGCCGGCGTGCGCGACGACCTGGTGGCGCCCTGGAAGTCGGCGCCCGCGGATCGGAAGGCGCTGGAGGCCACCACGGCGCTCGCCCTGCGTTTCACCACCTGGGACGAACTGCAGGGGCTGGGGCTGGACACCGACGCCATGGCGGCGCTCGCCGCCCGCTGGATTGCCTGTGTCGGCGGCGGCTGAGACCGGCCGACGGCGGAACGGCAGCGTCCACCCGCAAGCCCGGTCCCGGGCCGGGATTGATTTCCATCGGCGAAGTTGGGCGCCGGTTGGCCTATGCTTCGTGCTGGGCAATCTCAGTACAGGGAAAAAAGCGGAATGAATTCCGACTCCAGCTCGGCGCGCGCGCTCTCCGTGGCCATCACCGGCTCCGGCGGCAGCGGCGCCGTCACCGCCGGCCTCATCCTCCTGGAGGCGGCGGCCCGGGCGGGCTGTTACGGCCTCCTGACCCGCTCCTCCGGGCCCCAGATCCGCGGCGGCGAGTCGGCCGCGATGGTCCGCTTCGGCATGCAGCCGCTGGGCTGCATGGGGGACCGGTTCGATCTCCTGGTGGGGCTCGACTGGCTCAATGTGAACCGTTTCGCCGACGAAATCCCCCTCGACGGGGAGGGCGTGATCCTCTTCGACCCCGGGGTGGGCGCGGTGCCCCCGGCGCTTGCCGGGAGCGGCGCACGGCAGGTCCCGCTGCCGCTCAAGGAGCAGGCCGCGGCGATTGACGGCGGGCGGCTCAACATGGTCGCCCTGGGCGCGGTGGGCGCCATCTGCGGCCTGCCGCGCGAGGCGCTGGCGGCGGGGGTGGAGCGGGTGCTGGCCGACAAGGGCGGCGGCGTGCTGAAGGCCTCGCTGGCCTGTGTGGCGGCGGGCTACGGCCTGGCGCCGGAGCCCTTCGCGGCCCTGCCGGCGCCCGCCGGCGGCACGGACGGGCGCTGGAACATCGGCGGCAACGAGGCCTGCGGGGTGGGCGCCCTGCGCGGCGGGGTGCGATTCGTGGCCGCCTATCCCATCACCCCGGCCAGCGAGATGCTGGAGTGGCTGGCTCCGCGCCTGGAGCAGGTGGGCGGTTCGCTGCTGCAGGCGGAGGACGAACTGGCCTCCATCAACATGATCATCGGCGCCTCCTTCGGCGGGGTGCCGTCGCTGACCGCCACCTCGGGCCCCGGCCTCAGCCTGATGCTGGAGGGCTTGGGGCTGGCGGTGGCGAGCGAGATTCCGGCGGTGGTCGTGAACGTGATGCGCGGCGGTCCCTCCACCGGCATCCCCACCAAGTCCGAGCAGTCGGATCTCAACATCGCCCTCCACGGCATGCACGGCGATGCCCCGCACCTGGTGCTGGCGCCGCTGTCGATCCGCGACTGCGTCTTCACCACCCAGTGGGCGGTGGAGCTGGCCGAGCACCTGCAGACGGTGGCGCTGGTCCTCTCGGACCAGTCCCTGGGGCAGTCGCGGGTGATCACCGAGGCGCCCGTGCGCACCCCGGCGCCCCTGGCGCGGCGGGTGGAGGAGGAGCCGGAGGATGACTACCGGCGCTATGCCCTGACCGCCGACGGCATCTCGCCCATGACCCTGCCGGGGATCCCGGGCGGCATCTACACCGCCGACGGCCTGGAGCACAACGAGCGCGGCACCCCCTCTAGCCAGGCGGCCGATCACCAGGCGCAGCTGGACAAGCGCCTGCGCAAGCTGGAGGCTTTCGACTATGGTCCGGCCTGGGCCGAGCAGCACGGCGCCGGTCCGCTGGCCATCGTGACCTGGGGCTCGACCGCCGGGGCCGTGCTGGAGGCCGCCGGGCGGCTGGAGGCCGGCGGGGTGCCTGTGCGGGTCATCGCACTGCGCCTGCTAGCCCCGCTGCGCAGGGCGGCGCTGGCGGAGGCGCTGGGGGGCGCGGAGAGTGTGTGGGTGGTGGAGCAGAACCACGGCGCGCAGCTGTTCCGCTACCTGCACGCCGAGCAGGCGCTGCCGGCCGGCGCCCGCTCCCTGGCCCGGCCCGGACCGCTGCCGCTGCGGCCGGGTGAGATCGTCGACGCCGTCACCGCCACGACCTGAGGAGGAGACCATGATGACCGTTGCCGCCCTCAGGGCGAAGGACTACAAGTCGGACATCAAGCCGGTCTGGTGTCCGGGCTGCGGCGACTTCGCCGTGCTCTCGGCCCTGACCAAGGCGCTGGCCCACCTGGAGCTGCCCAAGGAGCGCGCCGCCCTCATCTCCGGCATCGGCTGTTCCTCGCGCCTGCCCGCCTACATCAATGCCTACGGTTTCCACGGCGTCCACGGCCGCGCCCTGGCCGCCGCCTCCGGGCTGAAGGCGGCCAGACCCGACCTGACCGTGCTGGCGGTGGGAGGCGACGGCGACGGCTTCTCCATCGGCGGCAACCACTTCCTCCACGCCTGCCGCCGCAACATGGACATGACCTACATCGTGATGGACAACGAGGTCTACGGCATGACCAAGGGCCAGGCCTCGCCCACCACCGGGCCCGACTGGATGGACAGCAAGATGACGCCCCACGGCCCCGGGGTGCGCCGCTTCCAGCCGGCCGCCATCGCGCTGGCCGCGGGGGCGGGCTTCATCGCCCGCGGCTTCTCCGGCGACCCCAGCGGCCTGACGCGCATTCTGGCGGCGGCCATCGAGTACCCGGGCTTCGCCTTCGTCCAGGTTCTGAGCCCGTGCCCCACCTTCCGCCCCGATCACCGCGACTGGAAGGAGCAGGTGCACGGGCTCGAGGCGGAGCCCACCGGCAATGCCGTGGAGGCGGCCCGCATCCTCCAGGCCGACGACGGCATGACCACCGGCATTCTCTATGCCGAGGAGCTGCCCGTGTGGCAGCCGCGCAACCAAGCCAGCGCCTCGATCACGGAGATCGAGGAGGAGTTCCGCCTATGAACGCAGAATCGGACCAGCCCATCGCCACGGTGGGCGAACTGCTGGCCCACGCCCTGGAGCTGGAGCTGGAGTCGGCGGAGCGCTACCGCGAACTGGCCGACACCATGCAGGTGCACAACAATCCCGACGTGGCCAGCCTGTTCCACCGGCTCGCCACCTACGGCGACGCCCATGCCCGCGAGGTGAAGCAGCGGGCGGCGGGGCTGGAGTTGCCCACCATCGCCCCGTGGGACTTCAAGTGGACCTGTCCCGACGCGCCCGAATCGGCCTGCGCGGAGGACACCCACTACCTGATGAACCGCTGCCAGGCCCTGCAGCTGGCGCTGCACAACGAGACCCGCGGCCAGCTGTTCTATGCCGCGGTCGCCGAGAGCGCCCCGGATCCGGACGTGCGCTTCATCGCCGCCGAGATGGCCGCGGAGGAGGAGCAGCACGTGGCCATGCTGCAGGAGTGGCTCGCCCGCGAGCAGTGCCGCGCGGAGGAGCCGCCGGAGGATCTGGACCCGCCCAATGTCTCCGAGTAGCGGGGGTGCCATGCCGGGAATCGGCCAGGTCAGCCACGTCATCGCCGTGGCCAGCGGCAAGGGCGGCGTGGGGAAGACCACCGTCGCCGTCAATCTCGCCCTGGGCCTTGCGGGCCTGGGCCTGAAGGTGGGGCTGCTCGACGCCGATGTCTACGGCCCCAGCATCCCCACCATGCTCGGCATCCGGGCCGAGCCCGGTGAGGAGGAGGGAGCGCTGCTGCCCATCGAGAAGTTCGGCCTGCGGGTGATGTCCATCGGCTTCATGATCGACGAGACCCAGCCGGTCATCTGGCGCGGTCCCATGGTGACGCGGGCGCTGATGGACTTCATAGGCCGGGTGGCGTGGGGCGAGCTCGGCTGCCTCGTGGTGGACCTGCCGCCGGGCACCGGCGATCCCTCCATCACCATCGCGAAATCGATCCCCGGGGTCGAGATCCTCATGGTCACGACGCCGCAGAAACTGGCGCTGGTTGATGTCAGGCGCGCCATCCGGCTGTTCCAGCGCCTGGATCGGCCGGTTGTGGGCATCGTGGAGAACCTGGCCGGTTTCCGGGCCGGGCCCGGTGCCGCCCCCATCGACATCTTCGGGTCCGGCGGCGGCGAGGCCCTCAGCCGGGAGACAGGCATCCCCCTGCTGGGCTCCATTCCCATCGATCCCGGCCTGCGCCAGGCGGGTGACGAGGGCACGCCGATTCTCGTCCGGGATCCGGAGAACGCCGCGGCCGTCGGGTTCGCGCGTATCGCCGCGAAGGTGCTGGGCAGCTGGCATGCACGCTGCCAATAGGAGGCGGCGGTGTGCCGGGCCGCCCCGGATCGCGGCGCAAAATTGATAAATATCTGTCTTTTAGGAATTTTTTCCGGAAAAAGATTGTCCGGGCTCAATGAACGACCCGGACTTCCAGCCTTATTCTTCCTCTCCGGTGGGCCGCGTGTCGCCCCGGGTGGCCCTGTGTTCCCAGTCGCCGGTTGGTAACAGTGAGACGTCTACGGTTCCTTCCCCTGGTGTTCCTGACCCTGTTCGTCGCGGGTCCCGCCCATGGCCTTCCACCGCTGCAACTCTACGTTGCGGTCACGCCCGAGAATGGCGTGCTGCGGCTCGAGCCCGGTACCTACGGTGGTCCGGTGGTGATCGACAAGCCCATCACCATCGAGGGCGGCGGGGAAGTGATTCTGGATGGCCAGGGCGAGGGCACGGTGCTCACCATCCGCGCCGATGACGTCACGGTCAGGGGCCTGCGGGTGACCCATTCCGGCAACGCCTACGACGCGGTCGACGGCGGTGTATGGGTGGAGGATTCCGACCGGGTGGTGCTCGAGAACCTCGTCATCGACGACGTGCTCCACGGCATCAGCCTCCAGCAGTCCGACCACTCGACCGTGCGCGGCAACCGCATCACCTCCAGGGACTTCGAGCTGAGCCTGCGCGGGGACGGCATCCGCCTCTGGAACAGCCACGACAACGTCATCGAGGACAACGAGGTGGTCCGGGTCCGCGACATCGTCCTGACCAACTCCTCCGGCAACCGCCTGGCGGGCAACACCATCCGCGACGGGCGCATCGCCATCGAGTTCATCTACTCCTCGGACAACACCGCCGAGAACAACCTCGTCAGCGGCAACATCACCGGCATCTTCTCCCTCTACTCCGACGACCTCACCATCCGCGGCAACCGCCTCCAGAACGTGCGCAAGGTGCCCGGCATCGCGCTCGCCTTCAAGGAGAGTTCCCAGGTGGTGGTGGAGGACAACCAGATCCTGCACTGCGCGGTGGGGCTGGAGGCGAACGCGCCGGTTCACCCGGAAAACCTGCTCTACATCCGGCGCAACCACTTCGCCTACAACGACATCGCCATGTACTTCTACGGCGAGAAGGGCGGTCACGTCATTCACGACAACCGCTTCGATGAGAACTTCCTCCCGGTGGCGGTGACCATTTTCAGCACGGTGCTCAACAACGACTGGCGGGGCAACTACTGGGACGACTACCAGGGCTTCGACCAGGACGAGGACGGGGTGGGCGACAAGCCCTACGAGGTCTACCTCTACGCCGACCGCATCTGGCTCGACCGGCCCATGATCCGCTTCTTCCGCCGCTCCCCGGTGCTGGAACTCGTCGACTTCATGGAGCGCCTGGCGCCCTTTTCCGACCCGCCCATGATCCTGAGTGATCCGGCCCCGCGGGTCCGGTGACTTTCCCCCCGGGATCGGGCTTCCCCCGTTGCCGGCAACTCCGGCTCCATGGCTACGAAGTAGCCGCGGGTCCCGTCGTTTAAGAAATATTTAGGGTTTTGTTAGCCATCATTTAGCAGTGCCCCGCCCCGTTTCCCCCTAAGCTTTAAGACTGCGCATGGACGGCATCTGCCGGCTGCGGGAGCGTTACCGCCGGCCCAACGGTTGCATCCATAACAATATGCGGAGAGGAAGGATTGCCATGAGGATTCGGAATGTTGCGTGGGGCGGCCTGGTCACGGCCGCCCTGCTTTCGGGTGGGTGGGCGCAGGCCGCCGGCGACTCCGCCGCGGTGGAGCGGGGCCGCTACGTGGTGTCCACCAGCGGTTGCAACGACTGTCATACCCGGGGCTACCCGGAATCGGGCGGCAAGGTGCCGGTGGAGGAGTGGCTGAAGGGAAACCCGGTGGGCTTCAGCGGCCCCTGGGGCACCACCTATCCGGCCAACCTGCGTCTCGTCGCCCAGTCCCTCGACGAGGCCCAGTGGCTGCAGGCGGCGCGGCGGGAGATGCGCCCCCCCATGCCCTGGTTCAGCCTGCGGGACATGAGCGACGAGGACCTGCGCGCCGTCTACGCTTTCATTCGCTCCCTGGGCGAGCCGGGGGAGGCCGCGCCGGAGTATGTGCCGCCGGGCGTGGCGGTGACCACCCCCTACATCGACTTCGTGCCCCGGAACCTGCCCAACCGGCAGGCGGCGCGCTGAGACCCGGGGGCGACCGCCGGGGAAAGGCAACCCCGCCGGCGCGGGGTTGCCTGGCTGGTGCGGAGGGGGTTCAGAGCGGAATGGTGGCGCCGATGTAGGCCGACTTGCTGGTGGTGCCCTCGCTGCCGTGGGCGAGACCGAAGCCCAGCAGCAGGCTGTAGGCCCGGCTGCGCTGCAGCTCCAGGCGGGCGCCTAGGCCCGCGCCCTGCTCGTCGAAGTCCAGCACGGAGGCGCTGGAGGGATCAGACGAGGCGTCCAGGTAGTCCAGGTCGTCGTTGCCGCCGGTCAGGCGCTTGCTGAAGGTCGCATCCAGCGACGGCCTGATCAGCCAGCCGCCGCTGGCATGGCTGCCGAAGTCGAGCCGGACGCCGAACAGGCCGTAGGCGGCCTCGCTGTCGTGGTCGGCGTAGGTGTAGCCGTCGACGCCGCTTTCGCGGTAGCCGTCGATGCCGTTCCAGGTGTAGCGCAAGCCGGCGTAGGGCGAGGCCGTCACCCCGAACTCCAGCTGGCGGTGGGTGCCCACCCGCAGCTCGGCGAAGAACTGATCGCTGTTGGTGCCGCCCCGGTGGCCGTCGCGGTTGGTGTCGAAGTCGCCGTAGGCGTAGCCGAGCGCCCCGTCGGCGTACCAGCCCCCGGGAGCGTAGCGGCCGTAGACGGAGAGGCTGTAGATGTCCCCCTCGGCGTTGTTGCCGGCGAGGAGGGAGTCGCCCTTTAGGTTGTCGTACCCCAGTGCCACCCCGGCCAAGGTGCTGTCCCCGAGGCGCCGGTCGTAGCCGGCGGTGAACTGCCAGCCGGAACCGTCCAGGCCATTGCCGTCGGCATCGGCTGAGCGCTGGAAGTCGGCGTAGCGGGACTCCAGGAAGAAGCCGTGGCCGGCCGGGACCATGGCGCCGGCCTCTGCGCCGGCGTCGGTCCGGGTGCCGGTGTCGGCCGCCGCCAGCCGGATGGGGCCGTCCGCCAGGGCCATGGAATCCGTTCCGCCGGCGGTGCTCTCGCGGCGCTGGTAGAGGGTGTCGAGCCGGTTGCGGGCACTGCCCTCCAGCAGCAGCGGCATGAAGCTCATGGGCATCCCGCCGCGGATGATGAGGAAGGCGTAGTTGATGAAGCTGTCAGTGCACACCGCGTCGGGATCGTAGTAGCGGTCCGTACAGCTGTGGTCGAGCACATAGGCGGAGTAGGCGGTGCCGCCGCCGCCGGGATCGGCATAGCCCGGGTTGCCGGCATCGTACTTCCAGTCCTGGGGCTGGGGATTGTAGAGGTACTGGCTGTCGCCCCAGCCGTCGAGGTAGGCCAGGTAGTTGATGTCGGCGGGATCGGCGGAGACGGTGGAGATGGCGTAGTCCTCCGGGTTGCCGCCATAGAGGAGGGCGGCGGCCTCCTGGGCCGAGTAGACGGGTGGGTTCTCGTCCCATTGCGGGCCTTCGCCCACGTGCCAGGAACCCACGTACTCGTAGGAGGCCGCGTGGGCGTTCTGCAGCGCCCCGAAAGCCAGGGCGGCCGCGGATGCGGCGAAAGTCAGCTTGTTCATGTTGTCCCCTATTATTGTTGCCACACGGCCGCGGGCGGGTGGCGCCGGCCCCGGCTCGTCATCCTTTTGCGGCACCCTCCTGGACGGTCGCCCTCCGGATTTGCCGCAACAACCGTGATTTTATTCCGGTCGGGTTCCGATTGACAGCAGGTCGGGACGGAAAGATGCCCGGCGAGGGTCCCGTCTGGGTGAAGCCATCGCCGTGGTGCCTCAGCCGCTCTCCTCCAGCCGGATGGGCCGGTCCACCCGCAGCCGGAAGCGGCCGCGGCCGGTCTTTTCGATGCCGAGAAAGTCGCAGTGCTCCCGCAGGCGCTTCTGCAGCAGCACCAGCCGCGCCTCCAGGTTGTCGCTGCTGTCGGGCAGGCCGATGGCGGGATCGAGGCGCAGCTCGCGGTTGCTGAACTCGGTGCGGTGCTCGCCGGTGAAGTGGGTCAGCAGGCGCCAGAAGATGGCGCCGGCCACACCCTTGATGAGGTAGTCGGCGTCGATGAAGACGCTGTGGTTGGCGGGGTAGTGGCGGATCACCACCGCCCGCCCCCGCCGGACGGCGGCGGTCGCGGCGGGGACGGCCTCGCCGGACTCCTCGCCGCTCTCCTGCAGCAGCTGGAAGGCGAGGGCGAGGTGGTCGGCCAGGGTGGCGAGGGCATCCTCGTCCTCGTAGCTGAAGCGCCGCTCCCGGCTGCTCTCCACGTAGAGCACGCCGAGGATCGTGTCGCCGTGCAGGAGCGGCACCGCGAGCTGGCTCTGGGGCGCGGGCAGGCCGGGGAAGGGAATCTCGGTCTCGAAGTCGGCCTCCGGCGCCTGCTTCAGCAGGGACTCGCGCAGCGCCCGGCTGTAGGTGTAGGGGCCGGCGGAGTACATGATGCGGATGGGGGTGCGCTCCCGGGCCGCCACGCCGATGATCCCGGCGCCGAAGGGGAGCTCCGAGCCCACGCCGGAGGTCGGGTAGCCGCGGCTGGCCACGGTGTAGAGCCGATCGCGCGCGGGATCGGCCATCAGCACCATGGCGTGACGGATGTCGAACTCCCGCTCCAGCGCGGCGAGCAGCGTCTCCAGCAGCCCGTCCAGGTCGGCGCAGGCGGCCAGCGCACGCGAGCAGTTGCGCAGCGACGGCAGACGGCTGCGGACCGGCTGCGCGCAGGGCGGCTGTCCCCCGCCCACCGCCTCGATGGACTCCACCCCGTAGACGTCCGCGCCGAGCAGCCGGAACACCTTGCTCATGCCCGTGTGCGAGGCGATGCCGGCGAGCTTCGCCTTCATGTGCTCGAACAGCGGACCGGCCGTCTCCGTGTGCAGGTAGTGGAGGGTCAGGCGGTAGTGGACGGCGCTGTCCGGGTCCACCACCTGCACCACCGCCCGGGGATTGGCCAGGATGTTCTCCCGGGTCTTGCTGAAGAACTGGAACGAGAGCGCCACGTGTCCGCCGTCCACGTAATGGACCTGGGAGAGGTAGGCCAGGTTGGGCGTGCCGTCGGGGGCGCAGGTGGCGATGACGGCGGGGATCACGCCCTCCAGGCAGCCGCGGATGGCATCCAGCGTGATCGCCATCTCAGCCCTCCAGTCGCCGGCCGGCGCGGGGGCCCGGTGTCTGGTCGAAGACGGTTTCGGGCACGAAGGAGAGCGCCACCAGGTCCGTTCCCGCCGGCGGCATCATCGCCCGGGCGAAGTCGGGCGGATAGCCGAGTGAGGCCAGCTCCTCGATGAACGACACCCGGTAGGCCTCGAACACGCCGTGATCGGACCGGGAGGCCGTTGCCGTCGCGATGTGGCGCCCCTTGAGCTGAAAGGTCTCGTGGGTGCCGGGGCGGCTGAAGACCACGGTCATCACGCCGGTGTCGCGCACGCAGGCGAGCAGCGCCGGACACTGGTCGGCGTGGAACAGGAGGGTCAGCCTGCGCCGGTCCGGAGCCACGCGGCAGCCATACGCGCGCGCAACGGTGGGCCGGTTGTACCGGTCCCGGGCGGCCGCGTTCATCGATACGTGGTGGATGATGAAATCCGCCAGCCGCTCATCCAGCACCACGCCTGGCACGGCCTCAGCGGACATGAAGCCCTGCCGCCGGCGGAATGCCGGGTATCCGGTACGGGACCCGCCCGGTCTCCATCTCCAGCCCCCTCCTGGTATTCCCGGGGTCCGGGAACCTCCTGACCGTGATCATGGAACAAGATTAGCCAGCCGGCGACGGGGCGCCAAGGAGGATCGACGCGCTGCCCGGCGACTGTGGCGGCACAATTTACGAAGTTGACTAAAATGGTTGGGAACTGGCCGAGTGTCCGCGACTCAATACAGGTGCGTAGGCACCGCTGCGCGCGGGCCGCATCGAAACACAGCGTGGAGGAGTGATCACGATGAATGCCGACCCGAATACCACCCACCGCATCACCATCACCGCCATCGCCCTGGGGTTGCTGCTGGCGTTCTTCGGCGCCCTGGAATCGGTTGCGGGCCACTTCTACCGGCTCGATGCCCTGGTGCTACTGGCTGGCGTCCTGCCCTACACGCTCCTGGGCATGCTGGCCGGGCTGATGGCCGGTCGTTCCCTCGCAGTCATCGCCACGGGGGTGTTCGCCATCCACCTCGCCGCGGTCCTCCTGACGGTACCGGGAAGCGGCGCCCGGATCATCGCCCCCCTCCTGCTGTTGTTGGTTCCCGTGATCCTGGTTCCCCGCGTCCGGCGAGGCGACAGCGCCGGCGTCCCACTCTCCACCGGAGGTGACATATGAGCGTCGAGACCCTGAATACGCACAAGCCTCTGCCGGCAGGTCATGCTGAAGTTCGCCGAGTCGATCTCAGCGAGCCGCTGGACTGGCTGGTGTCGGGTATCGCCACTTTCCGCGCCGCCCCCGGCGCGAGCCTGCTCTATGGTGCGCTCTTTTCCCTGGCCTGCCTCGCCGTGCTGGCACTGGCGCGGGAACTGCCCGGGTTCACCATCGCCTTCCTGACCGGACTGTTGCTGGTGGGACCGTTCCTGGCGGCCGGTCTTTACGCCGCCGCCCGGCAGCATGAGCGGGGCATGCCGGTGTCCATCAGCGCCGGACTCGGCCTGCTGCTGCAGCGCCGCACCCAGCTGGGGCTGTTCGCCGTGGTGCTGGCCATTGTCATGGCTGCGTGGGTGCGCATCTCGGCGCTGCTGTTTGCGGTCAAGTTCTCTGCGATCTCCCCCTCCATCGAGGGCTACCTGGGGCTGTTGCGGGGGGAGGGCGATCCCTGGGTGGCGGCCTACTTCGCGGGCATCGGATTCCTGCTGGCCCTGACGGTGTTCGTCATCAGCGCCGTGGCGATCCCGATGATCGTCGACCGTGACGCCGGACCCGTGGCCGCCATGGGCACAAGCGTCCGGGTGGTGGCGCGGAATATCCCCGCCATGACCATCTGGGCGGCCTTCATCGTCGCGCTCACCGGCATCGGTATCCTCACCTTCTTCGCCGCGATGGTGGTGCTGTTCCCCGTGCTCGGCTACGCCACCTGGCACAGCTACCGCGGCCTGGTGGAGCGGGAATAGCCGTCTCCTGCCGCCCCCCCCGGTGCGCGGGGGGCGGCAGTTCCGGTATCTCCATGTTGCGCCGCGCCAGCCTCCTGCCCGTCGACTGGTCTATCTTTTGATCAGGGAACCATGAAACCGGGTCGCCCGCAGCGGCGGGGAGGTATTGCATCATGCCCAGGCTCGCGGCGGTTCTGCTGCTGCTTCTCCTCGGCACCTCCGCCGGCGCCGCTGTCTACCGCTGGGTGGACGAGGCGGGCAATGTCCACTTCGGCGACTGCCCGCCCCCCGGGTGCGCCTCCGAGGAGATCCGGCCAGAGCCAGGGGTGATAGTGCCGGCGATGCCGGTTCCGCCGAAGGCCGAGGAGGCACCGCCGGCCGCCCATCCAGCCCCGGTCCCGCCAGCGGCTCCGGTCAGGGCAGAGCGCGAACCCCCCGCCTGCAACGACAGCCCCGGGGAATTCCTGGGAGAGGCGTTCTCGGACTGGTACCGCCCGCCTGAGCCGCGGGCGCTTACGAACGAGGAGCAGGCGGATCTCGACAGGCTTTTGAACGGCCTGGAGGGGTGGTGGAAGGGGTTGATGGAGGCGGGAGCCTGCGAGGGTACGAGGGCCGAACCCGTCATGGAAACCAAGCGCTATCGGGTGAGGCTGGATGTGGAGCGGGATCGCCTGGGCGTCTGGCGCTTCGAGGTGGAGCTGGACGGTCTTGACGACCGCACCCGCTCCGATGAGCTGTTCTGGCTTTACCGGGAGGAGGAACGGCTGACCTGGGGCGATCTCCCCACCATCAACCCGGCCGGGGATCAGTGGGACATCGAGGTGCTGGAGGTCGACGCGAACACGTTGAGCTTCGTCCGGTTTTTCCATGTCCGTCGGGCCGATCAAAGGGGCGTTGTCCGTAACCTGGAATACCGCGAGCTGAAACACGCCGGCGGGCGGCTGTACCTGCGTCAGTTCACCTTCACCCAGGGCGTCCTGTCGGAACAGCGTGTCTGGAGCCTGGAGCGCTGGAATCGCTGAGGATGCCGGCAGGCGCCCCGGCACCGCGGGGGCTGTTCCAAGTCCGGCCTCCATGCAGGGGCAATGGCCGTCCCGGACATCCGTTCGGGTCGGGGCACGAGGGGTAGGGGAAGATGTCCGAACACAACTGTCCACTCAGAGTCGTCTGCCCGCTGCGCCGGCCGTGCGCCCATTTCCCGCACCTGTGCCCGCTGCTGCTCTACTTTGCCCTGGCATTGGCCGTGGCCATCCCCGGCTGGATGATCTGGAAGATCTGGCCGGTGGTGTTCCGGTGATGAAGTCACATAGCATTGAATGACAATATATAAGAATATAATAAAAATCTTATCATCCGTGCGGGCCACCGCGCGTCCCACGGTGATAAATGTTCAATGCTTCGGAGTGACTGATGATTCGGCGCAACCTGGGAACTGAATACAACCCGCTCTACTTCCTCGCCTCCCTTGGGGCCGGGGGGCTATCGGTCTCCTTCTTCATCTACCTGATGTTCATGGTGGAGCATCCGGACACCCCGATGCCCACCTTCCACCATGTCATGCCCCTGCTCACGGCCGGCGCCCCCCTCGTACGCGGTCTCGTGGCGTTGGCGCTGGTCCTGATCGCGGTGCTGGCCTTTCTGCATTTCCGGCTGCTGGCATGGAATATCGGCGAATACCGGCGGTTCCGCGGGACCGGGGCCTTCGGGCGGCTGCGCGCCTCCAACGCCGAGGTGACGCTGATGGCGATCCCTCTCACCCTGGCCATGAGCATCAACGTGATGTTCGTGCTGGGGGCGCTGTTCGTGCCCCGTCTCTGGTCGATGGTGGAGTACCTGTTCCCGTTCGCCATCGCCGGATTCCTGGTCGTGGGTCTCTACGCCCTGCGCATCTACTCCGACTACTTCGCCCGGCTGGTGATCCGGGGGGATTTCGACTTCGGCCGCAACAACGACCTGGGGCAGATGGTGGCCATCTTCGCCTTCGCCATGGTCTCGGTGGGACTCGCCGCACCGGGGGCGATGAGCCACCAGATCACGGTCAATGCCGTCGGGATCTTCTTCTCCATCCTGTTCGCGGCCATCGCCGTGATCCTGGCGCTGATCAAACTGGTGCTGGGAGTGCAGTCGATTCTCCGTCACGGCATCGCCGAGGCCAGCAGCCCCACCCTCTGGATCGTGATCCCCATCCTGACCCTGCTGGGTATCGCCCTGGTCCGCATGACGATGGGGCTGCACCACGGCTTCCAGGCGCCCCTGTCCCGGCCGGGGCTGTTCGTGCTCACCTCCAGCATCCTGGCCATCCAGCTTCTGTTCGGCGGATTGGGCTACGTGGTGATGAAGCGGCTGAACTACTTCGGGGACTACCTCCACGGCGACAAGCGCCACCCCGGCAGCTATGCCCTGATCTGCCCCGGGGTGGCGCTGTTCGTCTTCGGCATGTTCTTCATCGCCTTCGGCCTCATCGGCAACGGCCTGGTGGAGAAGTTCTCGCCGGCCTATTTCCTGCTGTTGGCTCCCCTGGTGTTCATCCAGGCCAAGACTTTCCTGACCCTGTTCAGGCTCAACCGGCGGCTGCTGTGGCAGTCCGCTCCGGGGCCGGCCGTGGTTCCGTGAGGACCGGAGGCGCCGGGATTATTCAGGCGGCGTTCCCCGCTTGAATCCCTTGCGGATCTCCTCCCGGAACTCGGCGGTGTCCTGGTAGCCGTGAACCTGGATGCCGTGCTGGATGGCGGCTTCGAGGAGCTCGTCCTCGGAGTCGGCGCTCAGGGCCACGGTGCAGCGGGTTTCGGGGCTCGGATAGTCCCGGCAGTCGATATAGTAGCGCGCCATGACAGACTCCTTATCGGCGGAGCCGATGGTTGGGGTCGACGTCCTGTCAGCCGCGTATGGGAACCCGCCCGTCAGCGGCCGCGGGGGCCGGGGCGGGGCATAAAGTATAGTATATTGGTCAAGATAGTGCGGCTGGATAGGGGCGGGCCGGGAGGGGTCGCTCCCGGCCCGGGACGGGGGTGATCAGTTGGCGGCCTCCGGTCCGCCGGCCGGTGCGTCGGTCACCACCTTGCCGTCCTTTACCGGCAGGGTCTCGCCGGGGCGGTGATCCATCCGCACCGTGGCGACCTGCTCGCCCAGGCGGTACTCCACGTCGTAGCCGATGACCTCCTCGTGGGAGTCGGAGACCGTATCACACTCCCGCTGCGTCTCGGTGTAGGTGTCCCGCTGCTGCATGTTTTTCTGCACCTGGTTGCCGGCGTAGCCGCCGGCCGCCGCGCCGGCGATGGTGGCGAGCGTCTTGCCGCTGCCGCCGCCGATCTTGCTGCCCACCACGCCGCCCACGACCGCCCCGATGGCTGTGCCGGCAATGCGTTTCTCGTCCTGCACCGGGCGCTGGCGGGTGACGGTCACGTCCCGGCACTCCTCCCGCGGCGTGCTGACGGTCCGGGTCACTTCCTGCACGGAGAGCACCTGGGCCTCGGTCGGTTCCTTCCTGAGCAGGTTGTAGCCCGCGATGGTGCCGCCGGCAGTGGCGACCGCAACGCCGATGACCACCCCGACTATCATGGATCTGTCCATGGGACCCTCCTTGAGAAATCAATGTTCAAACTGGTTATGGTTATGGCTGTGACTGCCAAGCATGTTTCATGCCTGTTCGCGGCCCGGTGGATGCCGCATCGGGAATCATCCCCGCGTCCGTTGTCGCGGCCGGAAAAAACGTCCGTCACCCGGTTTTCCAAAGTCTGGCAGGTCCGGGTGCGAATTCCGTGAACTGACCTAAGTTATTGGACAGCGGGGGCGGGGGGGTGTGATAGCAGGCGGCCGGGTGAGGCGGCGCCCGGAGGGCGGGTGCTGTCCGTGGCCGGTTCCGCCCCGGCCTCCACCAGGCCGCTGCAGTGGCTGAGCACCAGCTGCGGTGGTTCGACCGAGAAGATGAAGGGGGCGGCCCGGTTCAGGGCGCTGAGACCGAGGATCTGGCGGGTGCGGCCGGGGAAGACCGCCGCCTCCACGTCGCGCAGGGTGCACTTGCCGCCGATGCGCAGTTCACGGACGGAATAGATCGGCACCACCAGGCGGTTGCCGTCGGCGAGGATGCCGGTCAGGTCGCGCAGGTAGCGGGCGCTGCCATGCTCCAGCAGGCGGGCCAGGGTCTGCTCGTTGAGGGTGAGATAGCCGGAGCCGGTGTCCACCAGGAAGTCGGCGGCGGCGAGCTCGGCCACCTCGGCGCTGACGTAATAGGTGGCGAGCCCCTTGCCCGTCATGGGGACCGTGGTGCCGAACTCCTCCCCCCCCCGCTGATCCGGCGAGGATGCAGGCCAGCAGCAGGAAGTGTCTCCCCGTGCGCTTCACACCGGCGTTCCCCTGTCGTGGGTGTCGTCGTATCGCGACACCCTGGTTCGAGTATTTTCAGTCAGTTGCGGCATGCCGCGCCAGGGTTTGTCGCCGTCCGGCGACGGTTGCGGGCGCCCGGGCCCGGCCACTGCCCGGTCTTCTCCCGCCCACCTCTTCCTATCCCGTTAATCCGGCTCGGAAAAAACCGGGTTGGCACGAGGGTTGCCATGCATTCTGGCGAGAATTCCCGGAACCCGGGGTCACGGAAGACCGCGATATCTCACTCGCAGCCACTATCAGACCCAAGCAAGGAGAAAGCCATGACCAACATCAAGTTCGCATCCGCCGCCCTGATCCTCGCCCTCGCCTCCGGCGCCGCCTTCGCCGCCGGCATGGAGGAGAAGGCCCAGGCTCCGGCCACCTCCTTCGAGCAGCTGGATACCAACCATGATGGCCTGATCAGCAAGGAAGAGGGTGCGGTGCGCGAGGATGTCGCCACCATGTGGGAGGCGGCCGACGCCAACAAGGATGGCAGCCTGGATGCCGCCGAGTTCAGCGCCTTCGAGACCACCGAGCCCGCGCAGCAGTAAGAGCCGGAGTCGGGGCGGGGGCTTGCGAGGCCGCGGCGCGGCCTCGCAAGCCTCCTGCCCGAGCCCGGTCGGCAGTCATGGGGAGCCCCCCCCGCTCCAGTCGGCGCCCGACTCTCCGGGGGGTTGAAGGCCAGGCCGGGGTTCCACGCACCCGGTGAAAATGTGGAGTCACCCGGGGGCTGGCGCGGTACGCATGAGTTCGCGGACGTGCCCCCTCCCAATCGTCGGCGGATCGCTGCGCGCCGCCCCGGAGGCTCCGGATGCCGGCACAGTGACGTTGCCGCGGGAGCGACAGGGATGTCCTGACAGGGATGTTCAGGGAAATGCGGACAGGCCGGCCACAGGGAGGGTCGGAGCGCACGGCAGGCCGCAGATCGAGATGGACCGAAAGGGGGCCGGCACTGCCGGCCCCCTTCTTTTTTCGCGACCTCCCCCGGAACGGCTCCGATGCGGTATCAGCCTCCCGCCTGGAGTTCCGGCGGGCGTAGCGGAGGCCGCTTTCCGGTGTCCGCCATCTCCATTCTCATGGAACCCGTGCAATCGGTCGCTGTGCCAGATGACGACATCAGCGCGTTTCGTTGTGCGAAATAGCGCACGTCGTTCAGGTCCCGGAATGCTTGTTCCTTCATCTATCAGTGGCTTGCGATCTGGCGTGGTCCTTGCTGAACCACCGTGTTGAGGTGGTCGGCCGCGGCAGTGGCGCCGCCGCCCGGTTCACGAATCGCTGGAGTTATCGCCCATGCCCGGATTTCGCGGCACCCTGCTGCTGGTGCCCCTGCTGCTGATTCCCGCCCTCGCGGCGGCGACCGAACCGCTCTGGTTTTCCGATCTCCCCCCCACCGCCGAGTGGGCGGAAAAGACCCGCCGGGCCCATGGCGGGCTGGTGGAGCGCGGCCGCGGCGGGGTCACCGCCAAGCGGCTGTGGCTGCGCGCCGGCGACGATCCGGCCCACGCGGCCTACGTGCCCGTACCGGCCGGGGAGGTGGTGGCGGAAGGCCCGGCGCGGGACCCGGTGCCGCCGAAGTCCTTCAGCACGGAGGCGGGAGGCGGCATCCGCTTCGAGATACCGGAAGAGGGCTTCTACAACGCCTATCTCCTGAGCCGGGAGGTCCGCGACGGAATCCTTGAGACCCGCGTCGTGAAGGCGGAAGTGCTCATGCACAGCTGCGCCAATGGCCATGACCGGCGCTTCACCGAGTCGCGGATGCCGCCCCGTACCACCGCCGGCGTGCCCTTCGAGCTGATACGCGAACGCAAGCCGGACGAGGATTTCCACAGCCGCGCCGTCTCGGGCGAAGCCATCGCCTTCCGGGCCCTCCACCAGGGCGAGCCGGTGGCCGGGGCCGAGGTGCGGCTGATCTCCAACACCGGCTGGGGCAAGTCCGTGATCACCGGTCCGGACGGACGCGCCGAGTTCCGGATGGTGCGCGACTACTTCACCGACTGGCCGGAGTTCGACAAGCGCCGGCGCCAGGACTACCTGGTCCTGGCCGAGTACCGCCAGCCCCTGAGCGGTGAGTTCGACGGCCGTGCCTATACGCAGGTGCACTACAGCGCCTCGCTGGCAGGCACCTACTACCCCGCCGAGCGGGAGTACCAGTCCTATCTCTACGGGCTGGGGGTGATGCTCTTCGCCGCCTCCCTCTCCGTGGGCGGCGTCTACCACTACCGCCTGCGGCAGCGGCGCCCGGAGCGGCGGGAGGCGTTCGATGAAAAGGCTTAGGGCGTTCGTGAACGGCGCGGATATCCAGCGCTTCCGGACCTGGTTCCAGCTCTTCGCCTTCGTGCTGCTCGTCTACGGCGGCTATCTCTACATCGACCTGGGCAACTCGCTGCCGGTGTTCGCCTGCGGCTTCAACGACGCCGGCCGGGGCGGGGTCTGCTACCTGCTGCCGCTGCAGCACCAGACCCACATCCCCTGGGAGAGCCTGTTCAGCTGGCGGGCGCTGGGGCTGGTGTTCGGCTTTCTCACCTTCTTCGCCTGGCTGCTGGTGCTGAACAAGGCCTGGTGCGGCTACGTCTGCCCGCTCGGCACCATCCAGGACTGGATGACCGCCCTGCGCCGGCGGCTGCGGCTGCGCTACTCGGTCTACAGCCTGGAGAGCTTCACCCGGCTGAAGAAGGTGAAGTACATCCTGCTGGTGCTGCTGATCCTGATCCCCTTCGCCATCGGCAACCCGGTGGAGGGGCTGCCCCATGTCCCCGAGGACATGGCCACCCCCTTCTGCACCATCTGCCCGGCGCGCATGGTGATTCCCGCCTTCACCGGCGACTTCTCCCAGTGGACGCTCGATTTCTCCACCCGGACCGCCCTGGTCATGACCAGCCTGGGCATGGCGATCCTGGGCATCTTCTTCGTCGGGGCGTTCGTCAACAAGCGCTTCTTCTGCTTCTTCTGCCCCATGAGCGCCCTGCAGGCGCTGTTCTCCAACATCGCCCTGCTGAAGCTGCGCAAGGACGGGGGCAAGTGCACCCGCTGCGGCGACTGCTACCGGGTCTGCGACATGCAGATCAAGGCCATAGCCGACGACGTGGAACGGAAAACCCTGATCGAGGACGACTGCATGATGTGCCTGAAGTGTGTCGCCGCCTGTCCGGAGGAGGGCTGTCTCAAGGCCACCTTCATGGGCATCCCCGTCTACGAGGCCACCGAGGAAGGCTTCTTCCGGCGGCTACAGCGGCGGGGTGGCGAATGAGCGCCGCACCCCAGGGCGGGCGGCGCGCCGCAGTCCTCGCCCAGCAGATCCGCGAGTCCGCCCAGGCGCTGGCCACACTGGAGCGGGAGTTTCCCGACAACCCGGCGGCGATGGACTACTTCTACAAGCTGTTCCACCGGGTCTACTGCGAGGGCGGGCGGGCCCAGCCGGAGGGGACTCTCGTCGGCACCACCTGCGTGCAGGTGCCCGACGAGATCGTGCGCGCGGCGGGCGGCATCCCGGTGCGGCTGTGCAGCGGCTCCCACGCCTTCGACCAGGCCGGGGCCGACTTCATGCCGGCCAAGTCCTGCTCGCTGGTGAAGGCGACCCTCGGCCTGCTGCAGGACGAACGTCCGGCCTGGCTCGACACCCTGGACCGGGTGGTCAACCTCACCACCTGCGACCAGAAGAAGAAGGCGGGCCAGATGATGGAGGAGCTCGGCTGCCAGGTGCACCACCTGGAGTTCCCGCCCTCCAAGGAGAGCGAGCATGCCCGCGCCTTCTGGCGCGCCTCGGTGCGCGACTTCGTCCGCGCCGCCGAGCGCATGACCGGCGGCCGGGTGACCCGCGCCTCCCTGCGCGAGTCGATACTCGCCGTCAGCCGCGCCCAGGCCGCCTACCGCCGGCTCCAGCGCCTGCGCGCCGAGTCGCCGGCGCTGCTGCTGGGCAAGGACGCGTTCCTGGTCACCAACGCCTACTTCTTCGACGACCTGGAGCGCTGGACCGCGGCGGTGGACGCCCTGGTGGCGGAGCTCGAGGCGCGCCGCGAGGCGGGCATCTCCGCCGCCCTGCGGCGGGCGCCGCGGATTCTCTTCACCGGCTCCCCTCCGGTGTTCCCCAACCTCAAGATCCCGGTGCTCGTGGAGCAGGCGGGCGGGGTCATCGTGGCCGACGAGACCTGCTCGGCCAACCGCATGCTCAACGACGCGGTCAGCGTGGACGAGTGGAACCTCTACGACATGGTGGACGCGGTGGCGGACCGCTACCTGAAGCCCTGCACCTGCCCCATCTTCACCAGCAACGGGGACCGCCTGCGCCGGCTGCTGGACCTGGCCCGCACCCATGCCGTGGACGGCGTCGTCTACCAGGCCTTCGCCGGCTGCCAGGTCTACGAGATGGAGCACCACTCCGTCAGCCGCGCCCTGGCCGAGGCCGGGCTGCCCTGCCTCTACGTGGAGACCGACTACAGTCCCGACGACGTGGGCCAGCTCTCCACCCGGGTGGAGGCCTTCATCGAGTCCCTGCGCTCCCGGAGGAGGCGGCGCCAATGAACCATTTCGCCGGCATCGACATCGGCTCCACCGCCATCAAGATCGCCCTCATCGACGGGGACGAGAAACTGGTGGCCTCCAGCACCTGTCCCAGCGGCGGACAGTTCCACCGCAACGCCCAGGAGGCCTTCCAGCGGCTGCTGCAGGAGAGCGGCATGGAGCGCGGGCAGATCGCCTTCGTGACCGCCACCGGCTACGGCCGCAAGCTCTACCGCGACGCCGACGAGGCCATCAGCGAGATCACCGCCAACGCCGTGGGCGCCCTCAGGGCCGGCGCGCCCTACGGCACGGTGCGCACCATCATCAATATCGGCGGCCAGGACTCCAAGGCCATCCGCATCGACGGCGACGGCAACGTGGTGCAGTTCGCCATGAACGACAAGTGCGCCGCGGGCACCGGCCGCTTCCTGGAGATGGTGGCCCGCAACCTGGAGATCGACCTGGAGGAGCTGGGCGAGTACCACGTCCGGCTGGACGGCGCGCCGCCCACCATCAACAGCACCTGCGCGGTGTTCGCCGAGTCGGAGATCATCGGCCTGCTGGCCCGCGGCTACAGCAAGGAGGAGGTGGTGGCGGGCGTCCACTACTCCATCGCCCGCCGCACCGTTCGCCTGGCCCGGCGCGTCGGCATCGAGGAGCAGGTCTACTTCGACGGGGGGCCGGCTCTCAACCACGGCCTGGTGACCGCGATCCGCGAGGAGCTGATGCGCGAGCTCATCATTCCCGACATCGCCCAGATCACCACCGCCTACGGCGCGGCGATACTGTCGCGCGAGGTCTGGACGGCGGAGGAGAAGGAGGGGGTGGCGGCCCGGGTGGCGGACTAGCCCGGTGCGCGGAGTGGGCCGGGATGGCGTTTCAATCCCCGCTCCAGTGTCTATAGTTGAATAGTCAGCTGAGACATACAGATCCGTGCCAGTCACGGGGGAGGCGAACATGGCCATCTCCGCACGACTCCGGGACTACCTCGAACTCAAGGGCATTCCCTATGAGGTGATCCCCCACCCCCACACCGAGGACAGCCGCGCCACCGCGGCGGTCTCCCACGTGCCCGCCGGGCAGCTCGCCAAGGCGGTGATCCTGGAGGACGACGAGGGCTACCTGCTGGCGGCGGTGCCGGCCAGCGAGCGGTTGCACCTCTCGCGCATCCACAACCTGCTGCGGCGCCCGCTGGGGCTCGCCACCGAGGCGGAAATCGCACGCATGTTTCCCGACTGCGCGGTTGGCGCCGTGCCGCCGGTGGCGGCCGCCTACGGCCTGCCGGCGGTGGTCGACGAACGGCTTCTAGCCGCCCCGGAGATCTGGTTCGAGGCCGGCGACCACGAGGATCTGGTCCACCTGGATGGCGAGGCGTTCCGGCGCCTGATGGCGGACGCGCTCCAGGGCGAAATCGGCGGCCGCTGAAATACCGCGCTCTCCAGCCTCCGGCCGCCCGGGACGGCCGGCCGGAGGTGGGCTATGCTTGTTACCCAATTCCCTGTTGTCCGGTATGACAATATGTCATACCGTCGCTGGAGATGTTGTTCTGCAGTCATTTTCCGGAGCCTTTCCGATGAAATTCCCGTTTCTCTGCCCGCTGGCCCTGCTGCTCTGTGCCGGCGTCCCCCTGTCCCATGCCGCTGATCCCGGGCCGCTGCCGCCTACCGGTCCCTTGCCCTTCTCCGTCTACGACCTCGACGGTGACGGCAGTATCACCGGGCAGGAGTTCAACACCATCCGCAACCGGCGCCTGACGGTCCGGGGGCAGGTGGGGCGCCCCCTGGCCCGCAGCCCCCAGTTCAACGAATTCGATATCGATGGCGATGGCGTGGTGACGCCCGGGGAGCTGGAGCAGGCTCAGCGTGAAATGGGCCTGCTGCCGGATGTCGGGACGGATGTGGGTGCGGGACAGGCGATGGGACCGGCAACAGGGGCGGGACCGGGAATGGGGGCAGGCAAGGGAGCCGGCATGAGGCCTGGTGCCAACATGCCCACCTTCGCCGAGTTCGACACCGACGGCGACGGCGCCATCTCGGAGCAGGAATACGTGGACGGCCGCAACCGGCGCATCGCCGAGCGTGCGGCGGCCGGTTATCCCATGCGCGGCCTCAGCCAGGCGGCAGTCTTCAGCGCCGTCGACAGCGACGGCAACGGTTCCCTCAGCCCGGAGGAGTTCGCCGCCCAGCAGGCCGGGCATGGGCCCGGCCGGTGATTTGTCGGTGCCGGAGGGCAACGTTTTGCGCGCGCTAATCAGACGACTGCATTGGATTTTTTATGCGTCGATTGCGAATTCGCATTCATGCGCGGCCGATTTTGTAGTTTCATTGGAATACATGCGGACTTTGGTCAGGAAAGCCTCGGCCAGTCCCGATAATAGTTCCCGGACGCACGCCGATCCGGGAAGTGCGAGAGAGATCAATATGTTCCACTGGTTGAACCTTGCCCGAGGGCCCGCCGGGATTGCCCTCGCGATGCTGTTGGCGCTGGGTTCCGGCGCTGTCGGCGCGGAGACGGATTCGCCATCTCCCGGCGCCGCTGCCGGAAGTTCCGATGTCGACATGCACTTCCGGCTCAATCCGCGCACGGTGCCCACCGAAAGCCGCGGCCCCTCCACCGCCGATCACAGCCGCTTCGAGGAGCTCCAGGGGCCCTTCGCCAGCGGTCCCGACGTGACCCGCGCCTGCCTCGCCTGCCACAACGAGGCCGGCCACCAGTTCATGAAGTCCATCCACTGGACCTGGGAATACACCCATCCGGAGACCGGCCAGCAGCTGGGCAAGAAGACGCTGGTCAACAACTTCTGCACCAACTCCCGCGGCAACGAGGGCATGTGCGCCCAGTGCCACGCCGGCTATGGCTGGAAGGACGAGAGTTTCGACTTCGGCAACGCGGACAACATCGACTGCCTGGTCTGCCACGACCGCACCGGTTCCTACTACCGCATGCCCAACTCCCGCGGCAACGACGCCTGCGCCATCATGTTCCAGGACAAGGGCCCCATCGACTGGCCGGCGGTGGCCCAGAGCGTCGGTCTGCCCGGGCGCGAAAACTGCGGCAGCTGCCACTTCTACGGTGGCGGCGGCGACGGGGTCAAGCACGGCGATCTCGACTCCTCCCTCATCCACGCCGACCGCTCGCTCGACGTGCACATGGACGACGAGGGCGCCGATTTCGCCTGCACCGTCTGCCACGTCAGCACCGAGCACCAGCTGGCCGGCAGCCGCTACCAGATGCTCGCCCGCGACACCGGCGGCACCGGCCGCCCCGGCCTGCGTCGCGGCGTGGCCACCTGCGAGTCATGTCACGGCGACGCCCCCCATCCCGCGGATGGCGTCAAGGGCATGAAGCTCAACGGCCACGTGGACCGGGTGGCCTGCCAGACCTGCCATATCCCCGCCATCGCCCGTGGCGGGGTGGCCACCATGGTGGACTGGGACTGGCGCACCGCGGGGCGGCTGCGCGACGGCGAGGGCTTCAAGGAGCACGACTACGTCCAGGGCAACGGCGAGGAGCGCGCCACCTACAAGTCCATCAAGGGCGACTTCACCTACACGGAGAACCGTGCGCCCGACTACGCCTGGTTCGACGGCCAGATGCGCTACACCACCATCGACACCACTTTCGATCCGGCCAGTCAGCCCATCCCCATCAACAGCTTCACCGGCGCGCCCGACGACCCCGGCTCGCGCATCTGGCCGTTCAAGCGCATGCACACCGTCCAGCCCTACGACAAGGGCAACAACACCCTGGTCTACATGCACCTGTGGGGCGACGACGAGGACGCCTTCTGGGGCAACTACGACTTCGAGCGGGCCATCGCCACCGGCATGCAGAGCAACGAGCGGCCCTTCAGCGGCAAGTACGGTTTCATCGAAACCGAGTCCTGGTGGCCCATCACCCACATGGTGGCGCCCGCCGAGGACGCGCTGGGCTGCGGCGAGTGCCATGCCCGCGAGGGGCGGCTGGCCTCGCTGACCGGGTTCTACCTGCCCGGCCGGGGCGATACCCCCACGCTGGATCGCATCGGCCTGCTGGCCCTGGCCCTGGCCGCGCTCGGCATGGCCGGACACGTGCTCCTGCGGCTGCTGGTGGCCCGGCGGAGGAAAGGCTCATGATCACGCGCACGGTTCGTATCTTCAGCCGCTTCGAGCGGTTCTGGCACTGGTCCCAGGTGGCGCTGATTCTCACGCTCGCCTACACCGGCTTCGCCATCCACGGCCTGCACGGCCTGATCGCCTTTGACACCGCCGTCTACGTCCATACAGGGGCCGCTCTCGGACTGGTGGTGCTGTGGCTGTTCGCCATCTTCTGGCATCTCACCACCGGCACCTGGCGCCACTACCTGCCCACCTCGAAGGGGCTGTGGCGCATCGCCCGCTACTACGCCTGGGGCAATCTCCGGGGCGAGCCCCACCCCTACCGCAAGGCCTGGCGGCGCAAGCACAACCCGCTCCAGGCGCTCGCCTACCTGGCGCTGAAGCTGTTCCTGTTCCCGCTCATCTGGGTGACCGGCATCGCCTACCTCACCTACGACCTCTGGAGCGCAACGGGTGGCGGCAACGGGGCGCTGACGCTGGTGGCGGCGGTGCACACCGCCGCGGCCTTCGCCATCGTGCTGTTCGTCATGCTCCACGTCTACCTGCTCACCGTCGGCGGCCACTTCCTGGGCCATGTCGCCCCCATGGTGACCGGCTTCGAGGAGGTGGAGCTGACGCCCACCGAGGCGGCCTACCTCGAGGAGAGCGAGGGGAGCGCCATCCGCCGCGAGGGGGGCTGACCGCCTTCCCCCAACGGCTGACACCGCGCCAATCCCCACGGTGCGGACTACTCTTTGGTTGAGCACCGCTGAAACGGCGGTGCCGCGGGCGGTCATCCGTCCGCCGAACCGCAAGAGGAGTCTGTGTGATGGCCGAACCCAACGTCAGTCTGCTGAAATCCATCACCCTGGCCGGCCTCATCGTGGCGGGGATTCTGGTCCTGCTGTCGCTGCTGCTGTTGACCCAGTCCGCCGCGCTGGGGATCATCGCGCTCGCCATCAATGGCGGCATCGCGACGTTCGTCTATTTCGCGCGCGACGCGCTGGTGAAGGGAGATGCCGCCAAGGCCAGGCAACCGGCATTCCTGGCCGCCATCATCGCCGGCGTCGCCGCGGTGATCGCGCTGGGATTCGGGGACGTTATCGGCCTCCTGCTGGACGGTGCCATCGCCGGTGCGATGGGATACACCTGGTACCAGTTGAAGTGATGGTTCCTTCACCGCGGGTGCCGGCCGGCACGGGTGTGCGGGCCGGTCTTCCGGAAAGGCCGATCCCTTGCCCCCCCGCGTCGACAGCGGCCGCCCGTTCGGCAATACTGGATGTTGTCCGCCCCGGATCCCGGACGGCTCCCGGGGCGGGCGGTACCATGGGGTCGGGGTGTGCCCCGAACGCGGCTTGAGGGAAACCGGGCTGTACCGGTTCCGAAGGGGGGTTCATGCACAAGAAATGGCCTGTGATGGCGGCGGTGGTCGTTCTGGCCTCCGCATCGCTGATGGTGGCGGACGCCATGTCCACCGAAACCGTTCCCATGCTGTCGGTGAACGTCCCGCTCGACGGCAGCACCGCGGCGCAGCGGGCGCCGGTCTACTCCGCCTCGCTCCTGCAGATGCGGGAGGGCGTCGATGGGCAGCAGACCAGCCTGCTGGACACCTCGCGTCCGCCCATCCTCGACCTGAACTTCAAGCAGGGCGGGGTCGAGTCGCTCAATCTCCAGGGTGTGACCCTGCTCAAGCGGGTGGTCACCTACAACGCCGACGGCTCCAGCTCCGAGGGCATGGCCATGCCCGAGCTCACGCCGGCCCAATGGGCCATGATTGGCCTCGGCGTCGCGGGCGTCCTGTGCGTGACCGATGTCATCTGCGACGACGATGACGGCGGCAAGAAGCCCCCGGCGGATGACGTCATCGCCGATGACGTGATGGTGGAATAAGTTCCGTCACCGCCGGCGGCGCCTCCCGGCGCCCGTCTCCGGGATGAGTCCCAACCGACGGCTGGTTCCCGTGGCGCCCCGTCACGGGGCGCCGGCGCGGGTGAGGTTCGCGTAGGCCAGCATCGCTCCCAGCGCGTGCTGGACGTAGTCGATGCGGATCTCCGTGACGTAGCGGTTGAAGGCGCGGTTCGCGCCGCCCTCCCCGTCATCGGGCAGGGGCCGGATGGCGAACGGGATGCCGCCGTCGAAGGGCCCCGAGCGGATCTGGGCGCGGAGCAGGAAGTCGATCCCGTCCGCAGCGAAATCCATGATCCGTTTCCGCAGTTCGCCCTCGCTGTGCGGCAGGAAATCCATGGCCGCCAGCAGCCCCTCGAGGGTGGTCGCGGTGGAGGTGGTGACGCCGTCCTCCCGTATGCTCCCGCGCAGGACCGGGTCCGCCGGCTGGCGGTAGCGCGCCAGCAGGGCCCGGGCGATTTCTGTGGAATGCCGGACCAGGCGCTCGCGCGGCAGCGGCGGTTCGCCGGCCGGCTCCGCGGCCAGCAGCCGGGCGGTGGCGATCAGGGTCCAGTGGTCAGGGGGCCAGTCCTCCGACTCAACCGGCTGCTCCGCCAGCCACGCCATGGCCCGGGCGGCCGCGGCGTACCAGCGGGGATCCGGGTCCAGGCGGTGGAGCGCCAGCAGCCCCAGGATGGCCTCCCCCGGGTAGTAGAGCGCGTGGCGGGTATCCCGCCGCCCCCCCTGGCCGGGGGTGAACTTGGCGTGGAAGCTCCCGTCATCCTTCTGCATGAACAGGAGGAACTCCCCCAGCCGGCGCAGCCCCGCGATCGAGACCGCCCCGGGCTGGAGCCGCTCCAGCTCCGCCAGCCCCACCAGCGCCAGCCCCGTGCCGCCCAGGTTCGCCTCCAGGGGCGCCCGGGTGCGATCCAGCTCCGGCTGGGACCAGACGGCCAGCAGGTCCGGACGCTCCGGCGGCGTGGCGATGCAGCAGTCGCTGAGGAAGCGGCCCGCCCGCTGCAGTGCCGCCAGGGCCGGGGCGTCATCGGCCCGCCGCAGGTAGAGCCCCAGCACGTACAGGGCCGCGGCGTGGCGGACGGCGTTGTACTGCAGCGGCGAGGGGTGGCGGGGATCGCTGTTGGCCAGGTAGATGAACTCGCCGTTCGGCAGGTTGGCGCGGGTGAGGTAGCCGAGAGTCCTGTGGATGGCGTCGTCCAGCGCCGCCGCCTCGACGACGGCGCCCCCGGGGGCGGGCGGTGCCTGGATCTGCGCCTGGAGTGGAAGCCAGCAGCCGGCCAGGGCGGCCAGGGCGGGCAGTAGCAGTCGTTTGGCCGGGTTCATCGGTATACCTGAGTGTGTCTGCGTAAGGGACAAGCTACCAGAAACCACCCCTCCTGTGCTGTCCGTGTTCGCAGCCGCCGCTCCGGCGCCTGCCGCGCGGGGGTGTTACCAGGCCAGGCTGAACCGTGCGCCCCAGAAGTGGTCGGACTGCTGCAACTTCCCCTGTTCGCGCCGGAGTCCGGCCGGGCCGGCCGTCACCGAGCGGTCCGGCAGGAATCCCACCTCGAGCCCGGCCTGTCGCCCCAGCAGTCGATCCGTCTGCCGGTTCAGCGCGCCCAGGGGATCGGTCAGCACCAGCAGTACCCGGTCGCCGAGATCCCACGACTCTTTCGCCTCGATATCCCCCCGCAGCCTCATGAAGTAGAGCCCCAGCAGCGATCCGGCCACCGGGGTGCTGATGAGATCCTGGTACGAGGGTTTCTCGAACATGGCCTCAACGCCAAATTCGAACATCGCCGAGAGCGCGGCCGAGTACCAGAAGGCGCCCGTGTTGCCGAGGCCCCGTTCCCGGCCGCGGACGAAATAGGCCGCACCCCAGTAGGGGTGGAGGATGTAGTTGATGTACCAGAGGTCCTGGTCCCAGACCGGCTCGCTGGCGTTGTCCCGCCACTGGGTCAGCCGGAAGTCGCTCTTCTCCTCCTCGCTCCAGCGGCTGATCCGCTCGGGCATCAGGTAGAGCAGGCCCACGGTCGCGGCCTGGTAGCCCAGCAGGTAGCCCGCGTCGCGCCGCAGGCCGGCGTAGTCGGGGCCGGGCACGGTGCCGTCGCTCCCGGCGGACGTGGAGGAGCCGGACGGGGAGAGCCACAGGCCCGTCGCGGCCTGGAAGGGGAGTGGTGTCGGCCGGGGCTGGCTGAAGAGCTCCGCGCCGGCGAGGCCCGGGGCGAGCAGTGACAGCAGAATCAAAGGGATATGCAGGCGCATGTCCACGGCTCCTGTTCTGTGCCCCTTGCTTCCATCGCGGGAGAACCGGGGTCCTCCTCTGCGACTGCAGCTTACCTCAGCGTTGCGCCGGTTTCACTCCCGCCGGTTTCACCCCGGGAAGCTCCCCCGTCCTCCTGCTCCCGGCGTCTCTAAGCTTCCCTTAAGCAAGCGCTGCTAGCCTTCCGGCCACTGTTCAAACCCACTGGAAGGCGAAGCAAAATGGAAGAGAAGAACACGCAGACACTCAGGGAAGTGACCGTCTGGGACCGCTCCACGCGCTGGTTCCACTGGATCAACGTTCTGTCCATCATCGGCCTCATGTTCGTCGGGATCGCGCTCCTCAACGGCAAGTCGCTGGGCCTGAGCCCCGGGGGCAAGGTGCTGCTGAAGACCGTGCATGTCTACATCGGCTACGTCTTCGCGCTGAACCTGGGGTGGCGCATCGTGTGGGGCTTCCTCGGCAACCACTACGCCCGCTGGACCACCACCTTCGCCTTCGGCCGCCGCTACATCCTCCGGGTGCGCGACTACCTCGCCAGCGTGCGCGGGGGACGCCCGCCCGCCTACGCGGGCCACAATCCCCTCGGGCAGCTCATGGTGGCGGCGCTGTTCATCCTGCTCTCGGTGCAGCTGGTCACCGGCCTGGTCCTGGCGGGCACCGATGTCTACATGCCCCCCTTCGGCGGCTATTTCGCCGAGTGGGTCACCGGGGGCGACGCGGAGCGGATGGCCGCGCTGACGCCCCTGAACAAGGAGGCGGTGGTGGCGGGCGCCTACGCGGAGATGCGCGAGTTCCGCTCCCCCTTCATCGAGACCCACGAAGCGGCCTTCTACCTGCTGCTGGCGGCGATCCTGCTGCACGTGGCGGCGGTGGTGGTGACCGAGCTGCGCGAGCGCAGCGGGCTCATCTCGGCCATGATCAACGGCCGCAAGGTGCTCGCGGATCAGCCGGTGGACGAGCGCGCCTGAGACACCGACACCCGCAACCGGCAACGGGGCGGCGGGAGCCGCCCCGTTGCATATTCCCCGCCGCGGGGCGGCTTCCGCCGGATCGACCCTCGCCCCGCCCCGCCGGCATCCTGCAGGCCCCGGGCAGCGGCCCGTCCGGGTGCCAAGTACGCGCACTTTCTGTGTAGCCTTTGTTACAGATCCCCGCGCCCCCCGGGGGCTACCTTCCGTCCCGTGGTTCCAACCAACCGATGACGGAGGCAGCCCATGCAACGGATGAAGTTCTTCATCGATACCCATGACCGGTCCGGCGGGACCTTCCCCGCCGGGCTGACGCCCGAGCAGTTCGAGGTCTTCTTCGGGCAGTACGAGCAGGCCTGCTACGCGGAGGGCGTCGTGCCGCTGCGCGTCCATGTCGGCTATGACGAGGGGAAGGCCTTCTGCTTCACCATGGCGCCCGACGCGGAGGCGGTGCGCCGGGCCCACGAACGGGCCGGGCTGCCCTACGACACCATCACCGAGGTGACCACGGCGACCCCGGGGGACACCTTCTTCCGGCGGACGGCGGCGTAGGGGAGCGGAGACCCGGCCGCGCCGGCACCGGTGCGGCCGGGTCGAGGGTGGATCACCGTGACGGATAGCGGAAACATGGGCGTGATCGGGGTGGGCGCCACCGCGCTGCTGGTGGGCTTGGCGGTGCTGCTGGCCATGGTGCGCTACGATCTCGGCCCGCGGGCGCGGCTGGAGCGGGGCGGCTGGTGGCTGCTGGCCACGGCGCTGGGCACGGGGATGGCGGCCTTCGCATTGAAGCTCGGCATCATCCTCGCGGTGGCGAACCTGCCCGGGGTGCTGATCGATCCGCTGATCACCCGGGTGGAGCCGCCGCGCCCGACGCGCGCGGACGGGCCGTCCGGCACGACGCCGGGCCCGCGGCGCTATGTCTGGCAGCGGCTCCCGCCCACTGCGACGGCGACGGCCTCCCCGCCGGTGGCGGGAACGGCGGACTACCCGTGGCGCGCCCTGCCGGAGGCGGCGCCGGCGCCGGCCGGCAATCCGACCACGCCGGCCCGGGTGGCGCTGGGCGAGCGGCTGTTCTTCGATCGGCGGCTGTCCCGCGACGGCACCATCGCCTGCGCCTCCTGTCACGAGGTGCCCGGTGGCGGCGCCGACGGGCGCCCGACCTCCGTCGGCATCGACGGGCGGACGGGCAGCCGCAACGCCCCGACAGTGTGGAACGCCGCGTTCCAGTCGGTGCTGTTCTGGGACGGCCGCGCCGCCTCCCTCGAGGAGCAGGCCCGGGGGCCGCTGGTCAACCCGCTGGAGATGGGGATGCCGTCGCTGGCGGCGGTGGAAGAGCGGGTGCGGGGGGATCCGGACTACCGCGCGGCCTTCGCGGCGGCATTCGGCCCCGGGGCGCCGATTACCATCGACCGTATCACGGCGGCCATCGCCGCCTACGAGCGGACGCTGATCACCCCCGATGCACCCTACGATCGGTTCGTGCGCGGCGAGCTCGACGCCCTCACGCCCGCCCAGCTGCGGGGCATGGCCCTGTTCCAGTCCGTCGGCTGCGTGCTGTGCCACTCGGGGCCCAACTTCAGCGCCGCCAGCGTCTTCGAGCCGCAGGCGCCCCTGCGCATCTTTCCCGCCTTTCCCACCCCCTACGAGGCCCGCTACGGGCTGACCGGGGACAGCGGCGCGGCACCGCCCGGAAGCCCGCGCGGCAGCTGGCGCGTCCCCTCGCTGCGCAACGTGGCGCTCACCGGCCCCTGGTTCCACAACGGCTCGGTCACGGAGCTGGAGGAGGCGGTGCGGCTGATGGCCAGCGTCCAGCTCGGGCGCACGGGACACCTGCTGATATGGTCCGCGGGCGACCGGGTGCTGAGGGAGGTGGATCGGCCGGAGCTGGGCGAGGGGGAAATCGACGACCTGGTGGCCTTCCTCCATGCGCTGAGCAGTGACCGGCTGGCGGCGCTCACGGAAGAGGCGGGAAAAACCCTGTCCGGGGCGGTAAGCTATCCGTCCGCCGGCGCGGCGCCGCAGCAGCGGTGAGCGGCGCGCGGTCCGGTTGCATTCGGCAGGGGAGTCGGGAATGGGGTATCTCAGCGCCGTCCAGTCCTACCTCAGCCTCTCACCCCCGGGCATGACGCTGCTCGGGGAGGGGCTGCGGGGGGTGCGCTTCGAGCGGCCCACGGCGGTGATCCACAAGGGCCAGCGCGTCTCCGGCGCCTACCTCGTCACCCGCGGGCGGCTGCGGGTGTTCACCTATACCCCGCAGAGCACCGAGGCGACGCTCTATTTCATCGGCGCCGGCGAGACCTGCGTGCTGGCCCTCAACTGCCTGTTCAACGATCTGCGCTACCCGGCCTGGGTCGAATCCGACGCGGACACCGAGGTGGCGATCATCCCCGGTCCGATCTATCGCCGGCTGTTCGAGCGCGAGCCCGCGGTGCAGGATCTGACGGTGAAGACCCTCTCCACCCTGGTGTTCCGCCTGATGGGAGAGATCGAGCAGATCCACGCCTGTACCCTCGACCAGCGCCTGGCCGGCTTCATCCTCGGCAACGCCTCGGCCGACGGGGTGCTGTCCATGACCCAGCAGGCACTCGCCGGCCACCTGGGCACCAGCCGCGAGGTGATTGCCCGGCTGATGCAGGGTTTCACCGCCCGGGGGCTGGTGAAGACCGGGCGCGGGGTGATTACACTGATCGACGCCGCCGGCCTGGCGGAGGCCGCCAGGCCCGGCTGACCGGGCGGCGGAAGCGCCGTGACCGGGACGGCCGGAATGGAGCGGCGGCGCCCGCGCCGGGCGGGCCCGCCGCAAGACAAGCACGGGAGACGAAGATGCAGCAGTTGGACGCCAGGAACCTGCAGTGCCCCTTCCCCGTGCTGCGGGCCAACCGCGTGCTCGCGACCCTACCGGCCGGCAGCCTGCTGGAGGTGCTGGCCACCGGCCGTGCATCGAGGAGCACTTCCAGGTCTACTGCGAGCGCAACGGCCACCGCATCAGGGAGTACAGCGAGACCTCCGGCGTCCACCGGCTGCTCATCGAACGGGGCGAGGGTCCGCCGAAGCGGCCGCGCTGACCTGGTCTGCGCACGGCGGCGTGCCCGGCCCCCTTTTCACGGGATCCGGGGGCCCCACCGTTCGTCCCGCCGCTCAGGCGGCGCTGGGCTGGATGTCGCCCGAGGCGGACGCCATGTCGCCGTACAGCGAGGCGAGCAGGTCCAGCCGGGTGAGGATGCCCACCAGCGCGCCATCCCCGTTCACCACCGGCAGGTGGTTGATGTGGTTCTGCGCGAACAGCAGGAAGGCGTCGGTCAGGTGGGTGTCTTCGCGGGCGAGGATGAGCGGGCGGGTCATGATGCGCTCGGCGGTGTTGCGCGGCCGCCCCGCCACCGCCAGCCGGACATGGCGCACCAGCGTGTCGCACAGGCGCCAGTTGGCGCTCTTGAGGAAGTCCGCCACCGTGACCATCCCCAGCAGCCGCCGCTCCCCGTCCACCACCGGCGCGCCGCGGATGCCGCGGTTGCGCAGCAGCTTCCAGATCGCCTCCAGCGAGTCGTCCGGGGCCACCGTCACCACCTCGCGGGTCATGATGTCGCCCACGGTGATGTCCCCCACGCGCCGGCGCTTGGCGTGCAGGATTGCCAGGGAGTAGATGCGCTCGAGGTCCTCGCCGGTCACGTCGATGTAGCCGTCCATGGAGCGCAGCGCCGCGGTCAGGTCGTCCTCGGTGAAGCCGAGCCGCACCGGCGGCTGCTCGCCGTGGGGCGACGGCGCCTTGGCGGGCATGGAGAGGTTGTAGGGGTAGTGGCGCAGCAGCACCACCCGGTTGATGAGCAGCGCCGCCAGCAGCAGAACGCCCACGTTGGCCAGCACCGGCATGAGGACGAAGCCGTAGCCCATGCCGTGGATCGCCTGGTCGCCGATCACCGCCAGCAGCGCGGTGGCGCCGCCGGGCGGATGCAGGCAGCGCAGGTAGTACATGGCGGTGATGGACAGCCCCACCGCCAGCCCCGCGGCCATGTGGAAGTTCGGCACCTCGGTGGCGCAGAACACGCCGATGAGCGCGGAGACCAGGTGTCCGCCCACGAACGACCAGGGCTGGGAGAAGGGGCTGTGGGGCGCGCCCAGCAGCAGCACGGTGGAGGCGCCCATGGAGGCGATCATGAACGGCATGACCACCGGGCCGAGGGCGTGGCTCGCGATCCAGGCGGTCAGGAAGATGGCCAGAACACCGCCGAGGCCGGAGATGATCCGCTCCCGGTGGGTGGTCGTCACCTGGCGTGGAAACAGGTAGGAAACGAGGTTGTCGGGTCTCATTGCGCGCAGTGGCCGCTGACGCCGGTTCACCGGCGGAGAAAATAACCAAGTGTACGGGTGGGTAAAAGCCTGGATACCCCCAAATGGGGATAGGCACTGCCCGGAAGGGGTAGGGCCGCTGGCGGCGCGACGCCGGCACGGCGGCTCTGCTATTGTTCCGCGACCGGGTACCGGGGGGCCGGCATCCACGCCGATGGAGGAGGCGGCATGACCATGAAGCGCAATGTCTTTCTGCTGGCCTTCTGCCAGGCGATGATGATGACGGGCAACTCCCTCATCGTCGCCACCGCCGCGCTGGTGGGCTACCTGCTGGCGGAGGACAAGTCGCTCGCCACCATCCCGCTGGCGCTGCAGTTCCTCGCCACCATGCTCACCACCGTCCCGGCCTCCTTCACCATGCAGCGCCTCGGGCGGCGCAACGGCTTTCTCATCGGCGTGGCGCTGGGCGGCGCCGGCGCGGTGACCGCGGTCGCCGCCATCCTGGCGCAGGACTTCCGGCTCTTCTGCGCCGCCACCATGCTGGTGGGCATGTTCAACGGCTTCGGCATCTACTACCGTTTCGCCGCCGTGGACGTGGCCACCGAGCACTACAAGCCCAAGGCCATCTCCTACGTCATGGCCGGCGGCGTCGTGGCGGCCTTCGCCGGGCCCAACCTGGCCAACTGGACCAACGGCTGGCTGGGCACGCCGGAGTTCGCCGGCAGCTACGCCGCCCTGCTCGGGATCTACGCCCTCTCGCTGGCCGCGCTCGTCTTCCTGCGGGTCCTGAAACCGGCGCCCGCCTCCGACAGCGAGCCGGGCCGGCCCCTGGGCGCCATCCTGCGCCAGCCCGCCTTCGTCGTCGCCGTGCTCTCCGGCATGCTCGGCTACGGCATCATGGTGCTGGTGATGACCGCCACGCCGCTGGCCATGAAGGGCCACGCCCACACCTTCGGCGACACCGCCTTCGTCATCCAGTGGCACGTCTTCGGCATGTTCGCGCCGTCCTTCTTCACCGGCGCGCTGATCCAGCGCTTCGGCGTGCTGAACATCCTGATAGCGGGGGCGCTGCTGACGCTGGGGTGCGTCGGCGTCAACTTCCTCGGCACCGACATGTGGCACTTCTGGCTGGCGCTGTTCCTGCTCGGGGTGGGCTGGAACTTCCTCTTCGTCGGCGCCACCGACCTGCTGACCGAGACCTACGCCGAGAGCGAAAAGGCCAAGGCCCAGGCCTTCAACGACTTCATGGTCTTCACCACGGTTACCGTCTCCTCCCTCTCGGCGGGGATGCTCCAGTACAACTATGGCTGGCAGACGGTCAACGCCGGGGTGCTGCCCTCCATCCTGGTCATCCTGGCGGCGGTGACGTGGCTCAAGGCGCGCCGGGCGCGGGCGGTCGCCGCGGGGTAGGGCGGGGCGGGACGGTCGGCCCGCACGGGCCGGGGAGCCGTGCCGCTCACCCGCGGGCCGCCATCTGCGGCGCATCGAAGGTGAGGGTCGGCAGCAGGAGCCACTGCTCGGGCGCGCGCCGTATCAGCGACTCCAGGAGTTCGGTCACGACCTGGGCGATCTCCGGCAGCGCCGCCCGGCGCGCCTCCGGGCCGCGGCCGTCGAGCTCGATCCGGATCGGCTCCTCGAGCTGGGCGACGATCCCCTCGCGCTCGCGGAGCAGCACGCAGGGCAGCAGCATGGTGCCGGAGGCCGCGCCCAGCGACAGGAAGCCCGAGGAGATGGGCCGGGGCGCGCCGAACAGCGAGGCCGGCTGGGTCGGGTGTCCCCGGTAGACGAAATCCGGGTAGGTGCACAATACCCCGTTCCGGCCCAGCGTGGCGCGGATGGCGCGCACCGCCTTCAGCCCCCCGCCGGCGACACGGTCCTCCGGCAGCCCGCCGTCGATGGCGTCGATGCCTTCGCCGTAGATGGAGAACGGACGGTCGCGCAGCAGGTGCCTTATGCACATCACCGCGTCCGACAGGGTGACGGTCATCGGCGCGACGATGATCGTGGGCGCCCCGGCGGTCTCGTCGAGCCACTCCCGGCCGGCGACCCGGAAACGGGGGGCCTCCGCCGCCATCGCCCCGGACTGCCAGCGGGCCTCGCGCCAGGCGCACCAGAGCTGGTGTTCGAAGAACCGTTCCACGCCGGCCCCGCCCGTGGCGCCGACCCGGGACAGGGCGCGCCGCACGAAGTCCGCCTCGCCGTAGGGATCGGCGCCGGCGAGGTAGCCGGCCAGCGCGCCCAGCCGTTCGAACGGCAGCTCCGCGGCCAGGGTGCGCAACAGCGGATCGAAGGCGATCTCGTTCAGGGCGTTGTGCAGGCTGCGCCGTTGGGTCATCGCAGGCTCCCGGCGTAATCGATCAGGGCGTCGCTCCCGGCCAGCGACAGGGAGATGCGGTCGAAGGCGAGCTGCGCCATGGCGCACGCCTCCGGCCACAGGGCGTCGATATCCCCCGCGTGGGCGAGGCAGGTGCCGCCGCAGAGGGCGAACCAGATGCAGTCGTCGCAGGGGTCGTTCCGGTCCATGTCCCGCGAGCGGATGCGCTCCGCCAGCGGCGCCGCCCGCGCCGCGGCCAGCGAGCCGCCGGCCATGTGGCCCAGCCCGCCCAGCGGGCCCACGGGGTCGATGCAGTCGCAGGCCTCGATGGTCCCGTCGGCGGAGACGGACAGCAGGTCGCGCCCGGCGCCGCACCGGGCGCGCATGCACATGTTGTGGCCGGGACCGCGGAGGAAGTTGTCCAGGTACTTGGTCACGGGCTTCACCGGGAAGCCGCTGAACTCGCCGCCTTCCACCGCGGCGAACAGCGCGTCCCAGCCCCGGCCAAGCGCCCGGGCGTCGAGCTGCAGCCGGCCGGCGAGCTCGCGGCCCCGGCCGATGGGCTGGAACAGGCTCCAGTCCCAGGACGCCACGCCCAGGTCGCGGAAGTGGCGCGCCGTGGCCAGCAGCGAGTCCTGGTTCAGGGCGGTGATCGTGCTCAGCACCCCGCAGCTGCGCACGAAGCGGGGAAAGCGCCGCAGGCACTCGGTGAACAGGGCATGGCTGCCGCCCCCGCCGTGACCGACGCGCAGGGCATCGTTCACCGGCGCCGGGCCGTCGATGGACAGGCCCCAGAGGATGTCGTGATCCAGGGAGAACCCGGCGATGCGCCCGTCCAGCCGGGTCATGTTCGTCTGGCCGGAGAAGCTGATCGCCTTGCCCTGGGCGCGCGCCTCCGCCTCGCCCCGCAGCACGATCCGCTCCACCAGGTCCCACACCAGCATCGGCTCGCCGCCGTGGAGGATGACCCACAGCCGCTCGGGGCACAGCTCCAGCGCCTGGGCGATCGCGCGCTCGGCGGTCTCCGCGTCGATCACCCGGGCGTGCTCGACCTTCTCGTAGTCGTAGCAGTAGCTGCAGGCCAGATTGCAGGCGTTGGTCAGCTTGAGGATCAGGGTATTGAGGCGGTCGAATGCCGGGCCGGGTTCGTCGACGCCCACCTTCGCGTCGACCAGCAGGCGGCGCAGCCGGTCCACGCGCGCCCGGACCTCCGCCGGAACCGGGGCCAGTCCGTCCGCCGCGAGCAGCCGGAGCCAGGGCTCCTCTTCGGCCGCCAGCGAGAGCCAGCGCCCGGACCGGCGGTCGACCACGAGCAGGTACCGGCCGCGGGGCAGCAGCCGGAGACGGGTGGGATCGAGTCTCATCGCATGCCGCGGGGCAGGTGCACGAACCTGCCCCGCGCGGTGCCGGAAGGGATCAGCGTTTCTTCCGCGGCGTCTTCGCCTTGCCGTGCATGCTGGGATAGGCCAGGGTCTGCACGCGCATCTGCGACTCGACGTGTTCGTTGGCGAGCTCGGGGCGGGTCAGGGACGCCTCCTGGTCGAACTCCTGCATGACCGGATCGACGAAGTCATCGATGCGGTCCCGCTTGTCGCAGCAGGCGCGGGTCCACTGGGCCCACACGCCGGCATCCGCGGCGGTGCCCTTGACCAGGGAGTCGATGGCGACCTTGTTGACGCCCACGGGACGGATGTCCTTGGGCATGGCGTCGAGCATCCGGCCCGCTTCCTCCGCGATGTACTTCTCGACCTCCTTTTCCGACATCGCATGCAGCTTCATCGATTTCGGTGCACGAATACGCAGCGTCTTGCTCATGGCTTCCCTCCTTGGGCGGCACTGTCAGTTCGAATCCGCGTCCATTTTCCGACGCTTAGTGAATACTAGGCGATGACCGGGCGGATGCAAGGCGGCCGGCTATCAATCGATGCGGTCGCGGGCGGGAAACCGGACACGCGGGCAGCGTGCCCGACCCGCCGCCAGGAGAGCCAAGACGAAGATCGCGGAATGAGGCGGAGCGACAGTCGCCAATGGATTGGCGCGTGGCCAGGGAATCACAGGCCAGGAAGATCGAACGCGAATGTTGCATATCGCCGCAATTTTGCAATCTGCAACATTGAAAGGCGCCTTGCGGGATAGGCAGCCCTTTCCATTGGAGCCCGGTCAAGACGGTCCCGTCGCGGCACCCCGCCGGCATCCCTTCGAGCTTCTCCCGATTCATGCGGGAGACAGCAGTCCGGCGGCCGCAAGTGCAATAAACACAATAGTTAGCGGATATTCTGTTTATGCGACGCGCCATGTTGATTCTCATGTCCTTGTCGAGCCAACTCCGCGGCGGTCTCATCCAATAACGACCTGTTCGGTCAGTCTCGCTGCTTCCGCACCGCTGCCGAAAACGGTGATTCATGGTTCTGGCCTGTTACTTGCTTTCCAATTGGCACCCCCCCTCGGGCCCTCTTTTTGCTCTGTCCCCGAGCGGGGGCCCTATATATCTAAAATACAAGAGGGAGGAGTGGAGGATGGTCTATACGCATAAACACCCTGCCCTGCTCATCATGGGCATCATCATGCTGGCCATGGGGGCCGCAACCAGCAGCGGCATCATGGACGGTGTCATCAATTACCTTCACATCAGCAAGATGGTCTGGGAGCTCACCTCGCTGAGCTATGTCTTTGGTGTCATCGCTGTTGCCGTGGGTCTGTGGCACCTGTTCGGAGAGCACAAGGAAGGCAATCTGGACTACTACCTCTCCTCGATAACCGGGGGCATCTTCATTCTTCTCATCGCCATGCTGATTCGCTGGTTCGTGGCGCCTTACGTGGCGGTGGTGAGCAAGTCCCTCGGGCCGGTGATGGGCGACAAGTACCTGCACGACGTGATGGGTCTCAACTACGTGGTGCTTGGCATCCTGGCCGGAATCATCATCGTGAATGTGTTCAAGATCCCGGCGTGGGCGGAGAATGGCGTGCGGCTGTCGCGCCTCGGCCTGAAAACGGGCGTCATCCTGCTGGGCACCCTGTACAGCGCCGCCGAGCTGCGCTCGCTGGGCGGCCTGTCGGTGGTGATGATCGGCTTCTTCGTGCTGGGCTCGGTGGGGCTGGTGCTCTGGTTCGGGGCCCGGCGCAAGGTGCCGAATTCCATGGGCGGCGTGCTGTCCGCCGGCATGGGGGTGTGCGGCGTCTCGGCGACGGTGGCCGCCGCCCCGGTGGTGCAGGCCCGCTCGGTGGAGATTGCCTACACCATCGGCACCATCCTGCTCTGGGGTGTGGGCTGCATGTTCCTGTTCCCGGTCATCGGCCACGTGCTCAACATGGGGCACGTGCAGTTCGGCGCCTGGGCCGGAACCGGCATCCTCAACTCCGCCCAGGTGGCCGGCGCCGCGCTCGCCTACCAGCCCAACGGCATCGAGACGCTCAAGGTGGCCGAGATCTTCAACATCACCCGCGTGTTGGTGCTGCCCATCATCGTCCTGTGGCTGGCGGTCTGGTACGTGAAGCGTGAGGAGAACGCGCCGGGCGTGAGCGTCGGCCGGGTGGTCTTCGAGAAGTTCCCCATGTTCGTGCTCGGCTTCCTCCTGATGTTCGCCCTTTCGAGCACCGGCATCTTCGCCCCGGCCCAGCATTACAAGGGCAAGTACTTCGACAACAACATCGCCGAGTCCAAGCTGCTCAAGTCCGAGGACGTCGCCGTGCTGCAGGCGGAAGCCGGCAAGGTGGCGCGGGAGGACCAGAAGGCGGCGCTGGGCCGGCTGCTGGAGAACCGCAAGGTGATGTCCATCGATGACGACGATGTCCTGCGCGGCCTGGTGAACGCCGGGGTCCTGTCCAAGGACGCCAACGGGGTGCTCAAGCAGGCGCACAAGTCGGTGCGTCATACCGCGAAGAAGGTGTCTGCGTTCCGGAACTGGATAACGTGGCTGTTCGCCTTCGGCCTCGTGGGTCTCGGCATGCAGATCACCATTGCGTCCATCAAGCAGGCGGGTGGTCAGCCGCTGGTCATCGGCGGCATCGTCGGTTCCGCCAAGGCCGTGCTGTCGCTCATCGTCGTGCTGATGTTCGTACGCGAAACCATCTGACCCGGAGGATGACATCATGGAAAAAGAGCAACAGCCGAAATTCCATCGCGGTTCGGCGCTGTCGATCTTCAAGAGCGACCGCAGGGAGGATTTCATGGCGCTGGCGGCGGCGCTGATCATCGCCTTCGGCGTCTATCTGTTCGTCGGCTAAGCGGACGGGACGACAGCATGCCCGGCGCCCCCACCCGGGGGCGCCGGCCCTATCGGTGGATTACGATATGCCCTATCAGAACATTCTCCTTGCCAGTCACGGCACACCCGGAGCCCGCGCCGCGGAGGAGCTGGCCTTGAGCCTCTGTGCCTCGCCGGGCGGCATCCACCATCTCCTGGTGGTTCCCGATTTCTGGACCGGCATGATGGGTGACGACTGGCTGAACAACGTCCGCACCCGCATCACGTACGGCAAGTACGTGGAGAACACCCTGGAGCGGGAGCTGCAGGAGCACGTGGAGCGGGTCTCCGCCGAGGCGGAGGGCGCCGGCGCCCGCTACAGCTACGAGCTCAAGGTGGGCCAGCCGGCGAAGTGCCTCGCGGAGGCGGCGGGCGCCGCCGGCTACGACCTCGTGGTCATCGGCTCGCCCCGGCCGAAGGGAACGGCCGGCCTGCGCTCCAGGATGTCCCTCGATCCCGTGGTGCGCGCGCTCAACATCCCGCTGCTGGTGGCCCCCCATCCTGATGCCTGAGCCGAACCCGGACAGGAACGACGACGACACGGCCTGGGTGATTATCCCGACCCGGTTCGGGGTGGAGGAGCTGAGCGCATTCTGCCGTGAGCTGCCGCGTATCCTGCGCATCAACTCCCAGTGGGAGTTCGCTTCCTGGCAGCCGGTGGGAAGCGATCATTACCGGTTCCGCATCCTGAACCTGAGCAACGGGCTGCAGTGGGAAACGGAGCTGCGGGTGGAAACCACGCCGGATGGCTGCCGGTTGCGCTATGCCGATGGCCTGAAGTGCGCGACCACCTTCAGGGTGGAGCCCGACGCCGGCGGCGAGACGAAGCTGGTCATAGAAGACGACTATTCCTGCGTCCCGGAGGCCGAGCGCAACGCGCGGCTGGGCGAGGTGGACACCAGCCTCCCCCGCTGGGGCGAGGATCTGTACCGCTATCTCAGGTTGTGGAAGCGCTGGTCCTGGCTGCCGCCCTGGCGCTGGTACATGCGCCGGGTCTGGGAGCCGATGAAGCCCTCGGCCCGGCGCATCACCAACATGATTGTCTTCATCACCCTGATGGAGTTCGTCGTGTTCGTGATGTTCATGGGCTTCTTCATGCTGGACCTGGATGCCGTTCTGTACTGAACCCTCCTTCGCAACCCCGCCGGAAGGTTGCACTTCGCTCATCCGTCCAGAGTCTCGAAAGGGTACGGAGGGAATAAAGAATATTCCCTCCGTACCCTTTTAACCGTTGCGATGAAAAACGCCATTGGCGTATAGATCGCGTGATGCTGACGATCAACGAGTCTCCACTGTTTACGAAGCTCTGGCCGGATTAGAGGTCGGAAAGCGAGCGTGGAGAATTCGCTGCGTTCATTGCAGGCAATCCGGAGAGCGGTGATCCGGTGCCCGAGTCGGGCGGATGCCGAAAAGTCCGGTGGGTTCGTGCGGGTTCCGGGAAGCGGGAAGGGGTGCGGGTCATCTACACCACGCGGCTCGCCAACGGCGCGATTGTCCTGCTGATTATCTATGCCAAGAGCGCACGGGAGAACATCCCACCGGATGTGCTGCGAAAGATTGCGGAGGAGATGGGTCATGCCACGTCCTGAGAAAGAGCTGCTGGAGCGGGACGCACAGCGCAACATCGGTGAGGATCTGCTGCAGGCCATCCGGGACGTGAAGGCCGGGCGGTACGGGGCGAGCTACGGGGTCGAGGCGAACGATATCGTGGAGACGCGCCTGAAAAGCGGCCTGTCCCAGGCCCAGTTCGCCGCGGCGCTGAACATTTCGCCCCGGACCCTGCAGCAGTGGGAACAGGGTCGGCGCCGCCCCTCGGGCGCCGCCGAAACGCTGCTGAAAATCGTTGCCCGACATCCCGAAATTCTTCGCGAGGTTATCGCAGCCTAGGCGCACAGCCAGGGCGCGTCATTCAGGCTGTGCCCAGGCCCGAGGCAATGGGTCGGGAGGGGGTAAGAGTGAAAGTATGCGGGGAAAAGAGGGTCGGCAGTCAGCCTGTTCCCCTCGTCGGCCCGGTCCGGCCTCGGGAGCTAACAGCATTTTCAGGCATCGCCTCCAGTCCGACTCCTGAATGGGCTTCTTCTGCTGCATGAATGCCGACCTCCCGTTGTCTGCGATCAGGTCGGGGAAATTGATACCGCGGTTCTGTCAGAGCTGCAACATCACACCGAAAAGGGGTCGGTGACAACTGGTAATTATAAAGATTCTCATTTGTCACCGACCCCTTTACGCTCACACTTTACGCTTGCAAATGGATCGCATTTGTCATCGACCCCTTTCACGTTCGAAGAACCCTTTTTCCTCCTTCTTGCCTCATTTCACATTTCAATTATTATCCCAAATAATGCAAGCAACCATAAAGCAAACAAATACAAGCTTAATAATGATTGGATTCCGGATAGTGTTCTTATTAAACCAACTGCAGAGTATGAGGCGGGATTTTTATATAGTCTTGTTGTCCAGTTTCCAATATTTATGTCCTTCCAGTTTATGTTTAGAGAAGTAAATGCGCTGAATTTTAATCCATTTAGAATGGCGCTAACCCAAGAGTCTGAAATCAATCTTGATGTTTTAATTATTTCATTTTTAGCATTGAGTGTGTGTATGCTAATTGATCCAGGTGTGTGGTTTCGATCACAACGCCTGATTATTGCTGTTGAGTAAACAAATGACATTATGGCGGTTATAAACAGCAGCCATGTTATTGGTCTCCAGACATGTAGACCCCATCCAACTGTTTTTTCTATAAATATATATTTAATGAAACTCATCAGAGTCGGATGGTTTATTAATTCGGTATGATGAATTGCGAAATTAACTTTTCTTGCCTCTAAAATTAGTCCTGATGATAAATATGACGTTCGTAATGCTATTAGTGAGCGCGGTGAGTTTCTGTATGTGATTCTTTGGAGGTTTGCAATTGAATTGAAGTTGGATAGTTTTGGTATTTTTGTTGGTTCAAAGATCAGGCCATCAACATTAACGTCATTAAATCTTGTTTCGCTTAGATCAACATTTGTGAAATTTGTATTTTTTAGGTTTGTGGCTATGAACGAAGCTCCTTTTAGAGTGCTGTTGTTAAGGTTGGATTCGTTAAGTTCTGTTTTAAAAAATAGTGTGTTTGATAAATCTGCGCCGAATAAATTCTTTTTGTAAAGCTTCATGTATTGAATAATAGAGCCGCAAAAACTTCTGGGCGAATTGATGGTGTTGTCAATTGTTCGCAAGTCCTGAGGAAGGTTTAATAGTCGTTCGCTAGTTTGTGCCCACTTTTCGTGCGTAGATATTAGTTCTTCAGCATTTTTTGCTGATAATAATGTATTTTTGCACTGGGTTTTGTTTTCTGTTGATTTTGGAGAAGCCGATGTGCTGCCAATAATTAATAAAAAATATATTGCAAAAAATAAAAAACGTTTCACATTATTTTCCTCGAAAAGATTATTTCGTATCCCTGCAGTCAATATCTAAAAATTTAATTATATCTTCATCGTTGCTGCAAGTGCCAAGTCCAAGTTCTTTTCTATACATATCTCTTGCTAGATAGAGACTATCTAGTTCGTGATCTATCCATAGCCATATGTTGCGGTTGTTTTTTGCACGAATAGCGATGTGAGGTTGCGAAGCGGTGGGTCTATTCCATATGCAATATTGAAATGTGATGTCTTGTTTTTTAAGACGGCAACCGACTTCTAGGATGTATGACTTGGTTCTGCAGAATTTCACTATTCCAGAACATTTGGTATGGCTACATGTCAAATGTGACCACTTGGTTTCGAGATGAAATTTTTCAATCCAGCCATTCTTATACTCGTCTACATTAAAACCATCAGGCTCAAAAGTGCAGTCATTGGCTAATGCGGGAGAAAGTCTGAGGAATAAAAAGGCTGGTATTAAAGGAAGCAAGAGCAAGAGCTTGCTTCCTATTGAAAAAATGATTTGGATTGCAGGATGAACAGAATGCATGGCGAACTGATCGGTAGTGCTTCGAACTGAGTCCCCCTTTTGGAAACCGCAACGTATGCTTGTCATTACGTATGGCCTATAGCATTAATAACCCTGCTATACAGGGAACGGAGGGAATAAAGAATATTCACTCCGTCACCTTTTCCGCGCTATCGCTATAACGATACTTCGTCAGGGTTGACTACATCCTGTTGCATGGAGACGGCTAATGGGCGTCTCCTTTCGCTGGGTTCGTCATGTTTTATGAGAGCATCAGTATTACGAAAAAGCAAATGATCCCAAATGCTCCCATCCCATAAAAAACGTTATACTTATGTTTTGAATGCATATCCCATTTGAATATCCGTAATGGGCTTGTCTTTCCAATCGCATGTGTGAGTCCGAGTTGCGGTAGAATTACTTTTAGAGAATTCTCTATTTCAATTCCGTGGTTTACTGCACCGTATAATAGTTGGTGGTACCAAAATCGATCCATAAAATAGAATGCAATCCATACAATAAATGCTACAAATAATAATAGCGCTGCGATTGATACTTCGGTGTCTAGAATGTTGGTGGTTAAATGTTCTTTTAGTGAAAAACCAGCAGCCCCAAGCGTTGCGCCGAGGACTGTTACTGCGACGCTACGAATTTTCATTTCTATATCGTTGAAGTGTTGCTGGACATCAATGGTTTTTTTCCAGGCTTCAACAATGTATTGTATATTATCTTGCCTTGCTTCAGGTTTGATGTATGGCGTGAATTCGAAATTGGCAAGTAATTCAGAAAGTCCTGAGCGTAATGTGTATGTGGGATTTATATGGTCTGTTGTGGAGCTTTTCTCCGTTTCGACGTGCCCCGTTTTCCAATGGGTTACTTGCCTAAGGAGTTCGTACTCTTCTTTTTGATGTGCTACCCCATATTCTGCATAGGCGTCTAATACGCCCGCTTCCTTTGCCATAGCGATGTCTTTGAAAAGGCTATCACCAACATAAATACATTCGTTTGGTTCGGCGCCAAGGTCTCGTATGATATCAAGTAACAATTTAGGATTAGGTTTTAGTTCCCCGGCGGGGGTCGTTTTATGAATTGTTTGTTTTAGCTCGTAGTGCTGTGCAGGGTAGTGCCGCACCTGTTCTTGAGTTAGACTTTCCGGGAGTTCATGGTCTGCAGGAGAGAATAAATAGTCAAGTATTCCATCTAATCCAAGATTTCGTACACGGTAATTGGTGTAAAACGCCATAGATTCTGTGTAACCGACTATCAAAACGCCAGAATCTCTAAGTGTTAGTAGTGTTTCAAGAACTCCAGGATATAGCTCCATCACTGATTTTCTGGCGCTTCGATATGCATCAATGGCAGCTTTGTAAACTTCTTTTAGATCCTGGTTCGGGTGCTGTCTTTGCAGGCATTCGATTTCTTCTATCAAGAAGGAGTACTCAGATGTTCCGTGGCGTTCATGTACTTTTTTGATGTCGCTTATTAATTGTTCGCGTTTTATGCCGCTTTCTTCAACCAAAGACTCCAGCATTGCATTGAATGCGGTGTACCAGAGTTTAAACCAGTCATAGAGAGTGTTGTCTAAATCGGTTATTAGAACCGATACCCGATGTTTAGATGCCATCTGGTGAGCTCCCTTGTATTTTTTTAATAGAGCAGGGCGTGTGGTTGTTGTTTTACTCTATTTTGTCTCTGTTGATGAATATCTTCTGTTGATGTTATGTGGCTCTACCCTTCATACTCCAGATTCGGCGCTAACCACCGCTCAGCCTCTTGCACCGTCATCCCCTTCCGCTCCGCGTAGCTCTCCACCTGGTCCCGGGCGATCCTGGCCACGGCGAAGTACTTCGACTCCGGGTTCGCGAAGTAGATGCCAGAGACCGCCGCGGTGGGGACCATGGCGTAGCTTTCCGTCAAGCTTAGACCAATCCTGGTTTCCATGACCTGCCCCCCGATTTCAGGACCACGGTGAAGTTGGTACAGTCCGTCTAACCGTGAGGAGACGGACGTGAAGAAGAAGCGATTTACCGAAGAACAGATCATCG